>ERZ779942.412-NODE-412-length-32540-cov-7.66101_pt1 | contig 32540 bp, 26 predicted proteins | sample MGYA00511941_ERZ779942 | MGnify/ENA primary metagenome ERZ779942 (study PRJEB29588, sample SAMEA2148265) | human gut metagenome | biome: human gut; feature: human-associated habitat; material: faeces | place: Denmark | collected 2008/2010 ... | reverse complement strand
TATCGGAAGATTTTATGGGCGCTGCCCAAACCCGCAATTTTTGAAAAAATTGAGTAAACTTTTTTTGCTTTTGGGAGGATAATTTAGCGTTAGCTGAATTTCAATGCCCGACAGACACTCCGCTAAACCATAATTTATTCCAATTTTTCGATAAAAAGCCAAAAGCAATCCCTCCGATATTTTCGGAGGGATTGCTGCGTGACTATCGAATATTTAATTAATATCTTAATTATCACCAAGTACCTACATTATAGCCTTTATCTGTCTTTGTTGTTTTAGCATAGTAATTGGTGTCTTTTGAACCTGTGTTAATATCAACAGTCTGTGAAGAACCGTTAGTAAAGATTACGCTGTCGCAAGAAGTCGGAACAGTCAATGTATAAACTGCCTGACCGTGGTCATTATTCTCTACGAAATTCATTTTTGTGCCCGGCCAAGCAACTTCACCCTGACTGCCGCTTGTCCAATAATAACAGTAAATTGTACCGTCCCAGTTAAGTGAGTTTGCAAATGTTACTGTGTATGTACCGCTTGGAGTTGTTGTAGGCTCTGTTGTCGGTTCTGCAGTTGTAGGCTGTGCTGTAGTTGGCTGTGTTGTCGGTGCCGCTGTACTTGCTTGTGTTGTTGGCTGTGTAGGCTGTACAATATACTTATACTGACCTACTAAACTGCCGTCTGCAATATTATTATAAACCAAGTACATCTGAACAAGTGTAGCGTCAATTACATCAACACTGCCGTCATCATTTGCATCTGCCGCAATAAGCTGTTTATCTGTCAATGTTGACTGCTCACTGATAAATAACTGTATAACAGATACATCATTGATTGAAATGTTGCCGTCTGTATCAACATCGCCTATCAATACTTTATCAGACGGTGTTGAAGGAATTTCTGTTGCAGATGTTGACGGCTGTGCTGTTGTAGGTTGTGTAGTCGGTGCTGTTGTAGGAACTTCACCTGAATCGTAAAGATATACAACATTGATTATGCCTGCGGAATAATTGCCTGTTGCATTTAAAGGAGTAATTACATTTTTACCTGCAACGGCAGAAGTTGTGTATGTGTCGCTTGAAGTAACCTTTGTTTTCTTGCTTACAACATCAGAGGCAATCTTTTTGCCTGTTGCAATATTAATATGGCTTGTAATTACTGTAGCGGTAAATGTGATAGCGCCGTTATTAATCCATACTTCGCCGGATGCGGCATAACCGCTTACACCCTGCCCCGGCTCCTGAGCGATATTTGAAGTTGGGTGGAACATTACATAGCAAGCAGATGCAGGAACTGTACATTTGTACCAACCGTCGCCCTCGCTTGTCATTACTGTAGCGGTATTCCATTCGCCTGTCGGATTTTTACCGTCGTCTGTATATGAATAGCAACGAACATCTGACCAGCTTGACGGCTTTTTGTAGTGAACTACTGTGCTTGTAGAATTAAGCTTTTTGTACTTAAATGTAATAGTTGTGTCAGTACCCGAGAAAGTACCGCTTGTGTTTGCAGGGAAACTATCTGTATCAAGCTGATAACCCTGAATTGTTGCAGGACTTACAGAGTATTCATCTCCGCTTCTCATTTTGTTCTTAACAGAGTCTTTAACCTTTGTGCCGTTTGCATTTACATAGTTTACTGTAAGGTAACCTGAGGAAATACCTGAAGATTTGTATGTAAATGTTACAGTGTATGTCTTGCCGCTTTCAACTTTACCTGTTGTTGTGCCTGTTGTATTAACAAGATTATAGTCATAAAGAAGTGTTGTATCAGGTAAAGCACGGTATGTTGTACCTGTCTTATAAGTAGCTGATGTGCTCTTTAAAACATTGCCGTTTTCATCAACATGGTTTACCTTAAGTGTACCGTATGTAGGCTCTGCATTCTGAAGATTACCGAATGTAGATGACTGAACAAGTACGCAAGTACTTCTTGCAGGGATAGAATATGATTTGCCCGAAACTGTGCCAAGACTTTCAAGCCCTGCCTTTGTGCCGTTTGCAACAACTGTCCAGCCACTGCCGTCAAGACCGATTGTGCAAGCCTGTGTACCGCTGTTTACGAGTACGCAAACCTTGCCCCACTCGCCGGCTGTGTTATTGGAATATGTATAAGCAACAACATTGCCGTATGATGACTGGAATGTAGGAGTTGAGAAGTTACCTCCCTTGAGCGGTGAGTAATTCTCTCTGATTTTAAGAAGACCCTTATAATAATCAGCTGTTTCAGAATATGTCTTTAAACGAGTCCAATCAATGGCATTGATTGAATCGGCTGATTTATAACTGTTGTGGTCGCCCTGCTTTGTACGGCAGAATTCCGAACCTGCTGTCATAAATACTATGCCCTGTGAAGTCATGAGAAGTCCCATTGTGGCTTTCATCTGATCTGTAAGCGAAGAGGAAGTAGAGTTCCAATCCTTACTGCCGTTACTAAGCACCATCTTATCCCACATAATAAGGTTATCGTGGGCATCGGCATAAGCAATTGTCTGTGAAGGAGCTTTTGCACCGAAGCACTGACCCTTTACACCGTTTACAACTGTGTAAGTTTTACCATTATTACCCTGAATAAAACCGGTTGATGCATCGTTTGTACCACCCTTAATAGCATCACGGTATGAGTCGCAGAACATACCTACTCTTGCATCAAGCTGAGAAGCTTTGCTCTGAAAACAACCGTTGCTGATTGCGGTTGAACCGCCTGTCCAAGGCTCACCGTACATAAGAATCTTCTTACCCGAACCGTCCGAATAAAGGTTATCAAGACTTGAACGAATCTGATTCATAGTAGCAATGTCGTGAATTCCCATAAGGTCAAAACGGAAACCGTCAATGTGGTACTCGCTTGCCCAATAGAGAATTGAGTCGATCATATACTTTCTGTACATAAGTTTATCGGATGCAGTTTCGTTACCGCAGCCCGAACCGTTTGAATAAACGCTTGAACTTGTTTTTCTGTAATAGTAGTTAGGAACTGTATCTGTAAAACATGAACCCTCTGTTACATATGTATGGTTGTAAACAACATCCATTACAACGGAAATACCTCTGTCATGAAGTGCCTGAATCATCTGCTTAAATTCAGTGATTCTAACATTACCGTCATATGGGTTAGAAGAATATGAACCCTCGGGAACATTGTAGTTTACAGGGTCATAACCCCAGTTTCTGTTTGTTGCCGAACCTGTGATTGTTTCATCAACAGAACCGAAATCATATACAGGCATTAGCTGAACGCAGTTAATACCCGACTTTACAAGATAATCTGCAGCAGTTGATACAGAGCTTGCGCTTGTATCCGAATTAATCTTTGTGCCGCCCTCGGTAAATGCGAGGTATTTACCTTTATTGTCATCACTGACGCCCGAAGTGTCCGAAATTGAGAAGTCACGAACATGAACTTCCCATACAACTGCCTCCTGTGCATTGTTGAAAAGAACATGGTTATCGCTGTCCCAACCGTCAGGATCTGTTGAATCAAGGTCAACAACCATTGAACGGTTACCGTTTACACCTGTTGCTTTTGAATAAACATCCTGTGTTTCATTTGTTGTACCGTTTACGGTAACAAGATAAGTATAGTATGTGTTCTTAAGGTCACCGTTTACAGTAACCGACCACATACCTGTAGAGCTGTTCTTTTTAAGGTTATAAGTGCCGAGAACAGCTGCACCTGATTCGGAATCGGAACCTGTTGCATAGAGTTTAACCTTTACGGCAGATGCCTCCGGTGACCATACCTTAAACTCTGTTGAGCTTTTGCTGTAGTTTGCACCGAGATTCTGTTCGTTGTAAGCATTGCTTGCATAATTTTCAAGATAACTTGCATTGTAGTAATTACCTGCCGACACTGCTTCTGTATCTGTGGTTGCCGCTGTTGTTGACAACGATGTCATACCAAAGAGCATTGTAGCGCTAAGTAAAACTGCAAGCGTCCTTTTTAAAAACATTTCTTTCTCTCCTTTTTTCAATTTACCTTATGTATCAGTAATTAGATTTTAGCAAATTTAGCAAAGTTTTAATTTCTTTTACAGAAAATAAATAAGCACATTAAAACAAAGTTTTACTGTGCTTATTGTGCATAATTAACAAAATTGTTTTCTATCCAAAAAATCAGTCAAAATCAGTAATAAGCTGCATATCAGCCGAAAACACAGATTTAACGGAAATAAGTATTTTCTTGTTCTATACGCAAGAAATATCATTGCATTTAACACGGCACAGCAACAATAAATACAGAACTGATTTAATTATATATGACAGCGTTCACTAAGTCAACACATTTCAAACATTTGTTCCGAATATTATTTATGTAATTAACAAATTTGTATAGCATTTTAACTATAATAATCGTCAATGATATTTTTTGTGGTGACAAATCTATACTTTTTTGTTTATTTCTATATCTGAAAAATGACAAAAAATTTACAATAAATCTACATAAAAAACAAAATTGTATTTTGTTTAAATATACAAAGATAAATATATACCTATACTTTTGTGCGTATTTGCCTTGACTTTTATCGTAAAACGATGTATTATCTTGCTTAAGGGTGATTAGTAATCACAAAGAAAGGTTACTTTTATTTTATGTTACTGTTCAGAATTAATACTTATTCTAACAATGCTAATATTACCTACGGTATTGATGTAATTGACAAAGAGCGAACTGTCAGGCAATATGCCAATCTGTCCGATAATGCGGAAGAGATAAAGAAACTTGTTATTCTTTGCAATTCACTTGATATTGAGGAATGTCACATTGACGATATAGTAGAAGATTTTTTAACTGATTTCAAAACATATTAATATAGCTATTTTCTTGCAGATGTGCTATACTTATATCATAACTTATTAGGGTGATATCAGTGATATGCAATTTATGTCCAAGAAAATGCAATGCACAAAGAAGTGAATCAAGCGGCGGCGGCTTTTGCCGAATGGGAACAAATCCCGTAATAGCGAGAGTTGCACCTCATTTTGGCGAAGAGCCTTGCATCAGCGGAGCAAACGGCAGCGGTACAATTTTTTTCAGCGGTTGTACTCTCGGTTGTGTTTATTGCCAAAATTACGAAATTTCTTCTTTACACAGAGGCAGAGAAATTACACCGCAGGAGCTTGCCGACTGTTATAAACGACTTGAAGAGCAGAATGTTCATAACATTAATCTTGTTACAGCAGATCATTTTGCGCCTGCAGTTGTAAAAAGTTTTGAAATTTACAAACCGAAAATTCCGATTGTGTATAATTGCAGTGGTTATACAAGTCCTAAAATCTTAAATATGCTTGACGGAATAGTTGACATCTATCTTCCTGATTTCAAATACAGCAATAATGAGCTTGCACTTAAGTATTCACTCGCACCAAACTATGTAGAAACTGCAACCGTAGCAATTAAAGAAATGCTGTTTCAGGTTGGGTTTCCACAGTTTGATGACCGACAGATGATGCAGAAAGGCATAATAGTAAGACATCTTATTCTTCCGTCACACACAAAGAACAGTATGGAAGTTCTTGATATTCTCAAGAAAAACTATGGCAATCAGATTCTTGTCAGCCTTATGGGGCAGTATATCCCCATGGGCAATGCTAATAAATATGAAAAGATTAACCGTAAAATTACAAGGCGGGAATATCAGAAAGTAAAAGATTACTATATGATGCTCGGCTTTGACGGATTTACACAAGAACTTGACTCTGCCGACCGTAAATATGTTCCCGACTGGGATTTTTAATATTGTGTAAGAATCAAATTTATTGATTAATATCGACATTCATAATATAAATCAAATTTTTAAGCGACAGTTAGTTTATGCTGTCGCTTGTTTTTATTCGGTTAATTTTTGTTGCCATTCAATTTTATGCGTGTTATAATTTAAAAAATTACAGAGTATCAGGGAGTTATTATGGACACATTACTTACTCTTGGTTTAAACCTTGTTTCTTTAAGCCTTACGATTATAAGTACCGTTGTATTTATACAAAATTCATACAGTCAAAAGATGTCACGATATTTTACCGCCTGTCAGATTTTAATTATAAACTGGATAGTATGCCATATTTTTGACATTTTCACCACAAACCTTTCGGTAAAAATAATTCTCAGCAATATCGGCTACTTCTCTGTATGCACTATAGGAACTGTGTTTTTGATTTTTGCTTTGCATTACACAAAAGCCGCTACAGTAAAAAGTAAAATTTTTAAATCAGCCGTATTTCTTCCGTCAACAATTCTCTTTTTACTAAAAATCACAGATCCTATTTTTCATTTATTTTTTAAAAGTTATCAGAGCAACGAAGTAATCGGCGGAAACGGATTTTACATAACGGTTGCATATAATTACTTGTTGCTGATAATATCCGTTTGTTTAATGGTAGGAAAAAATATTAAATCTTTTAAAGAGAATTTCCCACAGATACTTTTGATTTCGCTTTCGGCAATAATTCCCATTACTTTCAACTTAATTTCTTTGCTTGATGTTTTTTCAATAAGATATGATTTTACTCCTGTATCTTTTTCAATAACTTCTTTACTGATATTTTTAGCTGTTTATAAATACGAATTTATTACCATTCCCCCGCTTACCGTAAAATATCTTATGAGCTCAATAAACGAAGGAATAATTGTTACAAATCAAAAACATAAAATTACCTATATTAATGACACAGTAAAAAAAGCCTTTAATTTTGATGACAGTATTTTACATAAAGATTGTATTACAGCATTTATGCGTATTGCGGAAATCACAAACAGCGATATTTCAAAATTCAGCGATTTACTGAATAAAAACTCAGGTTCATTAGATGTTTCCGTTTCGGAAAACAAATACTTTGAAATCAGCAAAATGCCCGTTTGCAACGAAAAAAGAACCGTATCCGAAATATTTGTTTTTTATGATGTAAGTACATATTATATGCTGAATAAAAAACTGTCAGAAAAAAATCAAGAACTTACAAAAGCAAATACACAACTTGCTAAGATGAATGTAATAGAAAAACGACTTGCCGTTGAAAAAGAACAGACAAGAATTGCGCAGGAACTTCACGATTCTGTCGGTCACAGCCTTGTTTCAATTATGACATTGCTAAAGCTGTCGCTGATTGACAAAAACAATTCTAATGAAAATACAAAAAAGGCTTTGCAAGCCTCCGAATTATTACTTAATGATGTAAGAAAATGCGTTGTCGGCATTAAAACAGATACAAAATCAAGCATTTCTGCCAGAATACAAGATTTTATATGTAATTACAATTCAGGAAACAGCTGTATTGAATTTACTGAAATGGGCGAAGAAAAATCATATCACGGTTTTGCATCAGACACAATTTTCAGCGTTGTTCGTGAGGCTGTCACCAATTCAATCAGACACGGAAATGCAAACAAAATTGAAGTTATACTTAAATTTTCAGAGGATTGTATCAGACTTTATATAATTGACGACGGTACAGGCTGTGATAAAATTGTTCCTGATTTCGGACTTAAAGGAATGAAAGAAAAGATTAATTCTATCGGCGGAAATATTGAGTTTTCTTCATTACCCGGTAACGGATTTTCCGTAAAAGCATATATTCCCGTGGAGGTGATAAATTATGATTAATGTTATAATTGCAGACGATGATGAAATTTTCAGAAACGGTTTAAAGATAATTATTGAACAGGACAAAGATATAAAAGTATGCGGTCTTGCAAGTAACGGAAATTCGGCATATGATTTATGCAAAACAGAAAAGCCCGACATTGTACTTATGGATATGCAAATGCCTTATTGTGACGGCTCAAGTGCTACTTATAAAATAAAGCAGGACTTTCCGAATATTAAAGTGCTTGTACTAACCACATTTGACGATAAAGCCACAGTAAGCAAAGCATTAACAAGCGGAGCAGACGGATATGTGCTCAAAGATGTTGATGAAACAAAAATAGTTAATGCTATAAAAAGCACGATGCTCGACATAAATGTTTTTGGAAAAACTGTTTTTGACAGCTTGAAAGAAAAAATTGTTAAAAATAATACTCACGCAGTAAAACTTACAAACAGAGAAACCGAATTGCTTGTCAATGTGGCAAAAGGACTTAGCAACAAAGAAATTGCTAAAACTATGTTTTTATCGGATGGAACTGTGCGAAACAATATTTCTGCACTTCTTTTAAAACTTAATTTAAAAGACAGAACTCAACTTGCTGTTTATGCAGTAAAAAATGATTATATTTAAAAAGCTTAACGGCTCATTTTAAATTTATTGAAATGGGCCGTTTTATCTTAAAAACAGTGACAAATGTCATCTATCATTATATTCTTTTGTATGCTATATTAATGGCATATAAAAGAAGTGTAGGTGATGTTATGAAAAAGCAAAACAAAAAATTACTGTTAGGTCTTGCTGCCATTATGTTGGTATCCTGTTGCATATTTATTTTTATCACTCAAGGTTTTTCGGGTACTCACAGATGGGGCGGTTTTCAGTACGAAAACGACAAATATTATAATAACAATACCGCTACCATAACAAAAGCATACTATCCTAAAAAACAAATGGTTATTCCCTCTACAATCTGTTTTTATAAAGTTCGGGCTTTGGGCGGTTATGTTTCAAGTCGCTCACTATGGGGTGTTCACAGAACCGGAATGTTTGAAAATGATAAAGTTGTCGAAGAAGTCATAATATCAGAAGGTATTGAATCAATCGTTAACGGATGTTTTCATAATGCAATTGCCTTAAAAAGTTTGAAATTTCCAAGCACAATAAAAGATATATCCGTTACTGATTGCAAAAATCTGACAAGTGTAAAATTTTCAGAAAATACAGTTGAAATAGAAGATTTATCATTTCAAGATTGCTCTTCATTGGAAAAGATTACTCTCCCTGAAAATATCGCTTGCGACGGTATATCCAATGATGCTTTTTACAACTGCACATCTTTACAAGAAATAAACATACCCGATTCAGTAACCCGTATCAATTATTGGGCATTTTATAATTGTGTTTCGCTAAAACAAATTGATTTATCAAAAAATATTACAGAAATATCTAAATGTGCTTTTAGCAAATGCTCCGGTTTAGAAAAAATATATATTTACGAAAAATGCACCTCAATAGCAGACAATGCATTTGACGGGTGCTGCAAGTTAACCATATACGGAATAAAAGGTTCATATGCAGAACAATATGCAAACGAGCACAATATACCTTTTGAAGAATTAGATGCAACAATTGAGTTTCTAAACAAGTGAGTAACTGTTTGTTGATATAATTTTATTTCATCTAAAGAATAGGAAGTGAGATAATGCCAAAAACGAAAATAATTTCGAGCATTATAGCTTTAGTTTTAGGTCTATGCGTTGTTGTATTTACTATTGCATATTTTAGTATTAACGGAAAACACAACAGAGAAGGATTTACATTTGAGGGCGACTTTTTCAATGGCACTGCAACATTAATAGGAATGGAAAATCCGAATGAGGTTGTAAAAATTCCCCAAACTATATCATTTTTAAAGGTTAAGAAATTAGGCGGTGAAGAAAAAATCGGCGGAATTTTATTCAGTACAACTTTCGAAGGGATGTTTGAGGGAAACTCAACGGTAAAAGAGATAATTATACCCGAAGGTGTGGAAATTGTAGGAGACGAAGCAATTTCCGGCTGCGAGAATTTAGAAAGAATTATCTTGCCGAATACGTTGACAGAGCTTGAGATTAGAAACTGTGATAAATTAGAAAAAGTTGATATTCCCGGGTCTGTAACAAGTCTGTCTTTAACAAATTGCGTCAATTTAAAAGAAATAAATTTTGTTGACGATGGTACGATTATTAAACGTTTTTGCTTCCAAGGCAGTGGCTTGGAAGGAATAATACTTCCAAGCCGTTTAGAGATGATACCTATGATTGCATTTAGCGTATGCGAACAGTTAGAAACCGTCAATATACCACAAAGCGTTACGAGTATAGAATCTTACGCTTTTGAGTGGTGTACTTCACTTGTAAGTCTTGAACTTCCGAATAATATTGAGAGTATAGGTGCAGGTGCGTTTAGAGAGTGCAGTTCATTAGAAAAAATTATTATTTATGATAAATGTACTCTAATTTACGATGATGCTTTTAACGGATGTGACAAACTTACAATCTACGGAATTAAAGGCTCATATGTTGAGCAATATGCCAATGAACACAATATACCTTTTGGAGAATTAGATACAACATATGAGCCTACAAATTAGCAAGTAGCAGTTTGTTAAAGGTCAGCGGAATATGCAATATCTTGCTTATTTCTCTGATATTTTTATATTTTTTACCAAGGTGATATGATGAAAAAAATAAAAAAATATAAACTACCTATCGGTATATTTTGTGTAGTGTTAGTGATATTTATATTGTTGCAAAGTTGTTCAAGTGAACATTGGTGGTTTGGGTACACATATGAAACCGATGGATATACAAATAATTCGGCAACAATTGTAAAGATAAACTACCCATCAGAGAAAGTTGTAATTCCTTCAACAATATTTTTCCATAAAGTAAATGCTTTAGGCGGATATATTACAGGACATAATTTGTGGGGTGCGGAAAGAAAAGGAATGTTTGAGGACAACGATATAGTAAAAGAGATTGTCGTTTCTGAAGGGATAGAGTATATAGGTGACCGTTGCTTTACTAATTGTATTTCATTAGAAAGCATTCAACTTCCAAGTACCATAAAACAATTCTCTATTATTAATTGTGAAAGCCTGAAAAATGTTAATTTTAATGGTGATGTGAAAAAAATTGAAAGTTTATCATTTGAAGGCTGTTCTTCATTAGAGACTCTTGTAATTCCGGATAATATTACTATTAGAGGTATCGCGTCCGGTGCTTTTGATGGATGCACATCTTTAAATAGCATAAATATTCCTGATAATATTAGAATTATAGAAGATTATACATTTAGTGATTGTACATCCTTAAAACAATTGTTTTTGTCCAGAAATATTTCACATATTTATTCGAGAGCTTTTGAAAATTGCACTTTGTTGGAGAAAATTACTATCTATGATAAAATTGAGTATATTGCTGATAATGCCTTTGAAGGCTGTGATAAGCTCACAATCTATGGAATAAAAGGTTCATATGCAGAACAGTATGCAACCGAGCATAACATACCTTTTACGGAAATAAAGGAATAATTAAAACAATGGATAAGGAAATAATTAAAGATAACAAAATAAAACTCATCATATGTATTATACTTTCATTATCAATTTTCAGCATATATATTCCTATTAATACAGGCGGATATTTTACAATAATAATGTGGTTTGTTCAAATTATCATACCAATTATTTTCGGAGTGCTGATAAAGGAATATAAAAACTTTTGTATTTGTATAGCCGGTCTGACTTTATCAAATATACTAAGCAGTATTTTTATATGGATATGGGTACAAAACCAAATTACAATGGTAAAAGAATCAGTTAAAAACTATGGAGCAGTATTTGCAATTGCCGCATTCGGTATAATTGCAGATCTTTCAATTATATTTACTGTCTTTGTATGCATAGAGTGTATTATATACTTTATTGTACGATATAAAAATTACAAACAAAAATTAAACAGCTGACTTTAACTGACAGACAACAGATTTACCATAGTCTTTGCCTGTCAATTTTTTTATATTTTGTTTTTAAAAAAATTAATATTCATTATGTATTGTTTTATTTATAAAATTATGGTATAATCAATTAAAAATTTCTTAAATGAGGGATATATTATTATGGAAAAGAAAAGAAGTAACTTTTCCGGTGGCCTGGGATTTGTATTTGCTGCGGCAGGCAGTGCAGTAGGCCTCGGAAACATCTGGCGATTCCCCTATCTTGCCGCACAGTACGGCGGCGGTATTTTTATTTTGGTTTACCTTATATTAGCCGTAACCTTCGGTTTTGCAATGCTTACCGCTGAAATTGCTATCGGAAGAAAAACAAAGTTAAGCCCTGTACTTGCCTATAAAAAGCTCAACAGCAAATTCGGCTTTTTGGGCGTACTTGCAGTTATAGTTCCTATCATAATCTGCCCTTACTACTGTGTAATCGGCGGTTGGGTAACAAAGTATGTTACAGTATATGCACAAGGTCTTGCTACACAAGCGGCAGGAGATAATTATTTTTCCGACTTTATCGGTAATCCGTGGTCACCGCTTGTATTCTTTCTTATATTTATGGGATTAAGCGTATGCGTAATTTTGATAGGTGTTAAAAACGGCATTGAAAAAATCAGTAAATTTCTGATGCCTATGCTCATTATTCTTACAATCGGAATTTCGGTTTATGCACTGACACTTCCGGGTGCGCTTGACGGCGTTGCCTACTACCTTGTACCGGATTTCAGCAAATTCTCCTTAATGACGGTTGCAGGTGCTTTGGGACAGCTTTTCTACTCAATGAGCCTTGCAATGGGTATTATGGTTACCTACGGTTCATACACAAAGAATGAAATCAACCTTACCAAATCTGTAAACCAAATTGAAATTTTTGACTCTGCCGTTGCACTTCTTGCAGGTCTTATGATTATTCCTGCCGTTTATGTATTCAGCGGTGAGGCAGGTCTTTCAAAAAGCGGCCCGGGTCTTATGTTTATGACTCTTCCAAAAGTATTTGACCAAATGCCCGGCGGCGATGTTGTTGCTCTGTTGTTCTTTATTCTCGTATTCTTTGCGGCAATCACAAGTGCCATTTCAATTATGGAAGCTATAGTTTCCTCACTTATGGACAAATTCCATGTAAACAGATGTGTTGGCTGTCTTATCGTAATCGGACTTTGCTTGTTGATGGGTATTCCGTCATCACTCGGAAACGGAATCTGGTCTGATTTTAAAATCTTCGGAATGGATATTCTGACATTCTTCGATTTCTTCAGCAACAGTATTCTTATGCCGATTGTAGCGTTCTTCACCTGTATTCTTATAGGTTGGGTTATCAAACCAAAGGCTATTACAGATGAAGTTACACGCAACGGCGAAGCTTTCAAAAGAAAAGGTTTGTTTAATGTAATAATTAAATATGTCGCTCCGATTTGCCTTATCATTATTCTTGTAACATCAATTCTTACTCAATGCGGAATTATTACTATCTGATTTTAACAGGAACTGCATCTTGTCATATGACAGGGTGCAGTTTTTTGATAAGGTTTTTTATAAAAAGTTGGGGTAATTTATAGTTTAGCACATAATTTAAGTTGAATTTTATAATTTCTTCGGGAAGAATTTTGTTACCTCTAATCTGCAAAACTTTACTCGAAATCTTAAATAAGAGTTTTTTATATTTAACAAAAACAGAACTGTTTTAAGACAATATTTTTATTTGACAAGGAAAAAGCAGAGTGATATACTAAGGTTAGAAGAAACTAACTACAAGGGGCTGTTATTATGGAATCTATTATTTCTACAATTATTGTTTGTGCGGTTATCGCTGTTATATGTGTAATCGGTGTTTTAAAATACATCAAAAACCTTAAAAGCGGTTGCTGCGGTACAGGCGGCGACAGCATAAAAAAAGTTAAGCCGCAGGACAGTAATGTGAATAATTACAGCTTTGAATACAAAATAAAAATCGACGGTATGACTTGCAAAAACTGTGCAATGCGTGTGGAAAATGCTTTTAACTCAAAAGAAAATTATCTTGCAAAGGTAAAACTTTCGGAAAATTCCGCTTATGTAAGAACAAAGCAGGAAATTGCCGAAAAAGAATTGAGAGATATTGTAATAAACGCAGGATATATTCCTATGAAGACAGAGAAAATCTAAAACAGTCTGCTGCGTCGGCAAAATGCATACACAGCAGATAATTTTAACGACTTAGGTTAGTTAAAACTAACTAAATGAATTTTTAAAATAACTTTTATTTATTTTTTACTTGACAATATTTGCTTTGTATGTTAAATTCTTATCATTGAACATATGAACAAATAAACATATATTCATATAAATAGCAGGAGGTAATTTATGTTTCTTGAAATTAAGAGTATAGAAAAGTATTACGGTACAGGGGAAAATCGTACAAAGGTATTAAAAGGTATTACCACCGGAGTTGAGAAAGGCAAGATTTGCGTTTTGCTCGGCCCGTCAGGTTCGGGTAAGTCAACCTTGCTCAACATTATCGGCGGTATAGAAAAAGCCGATGGCGGCAGCATTGCCATTGACAGCAGTAAAATCGAAGATATGAACGAAAAGCAGCTTTCGCTTTACAGAAGAAATCATCTCGGTTATGTATTTCAGTTCTATAATTTAATTCCGAATCTTACTGTAAAAGAAAATATAGAGGTAGGAGCATTTTTAAGCAAAAATCCTCTTGATACAGATGAACTTTTGCATACTCTCGGTTTGTGGGAACACAAGGATAAAGTTCCGAGTCAGCTTTCTGGCGGTCAGCAGCAGAGAACATCAATAGGCAGAGCAATTGTAAAGAATCCCGATATTTTACTCTGTGATGAACCGACAGGTGCGCTTGATTATAAAACTTCAAAGGATATTTTAAAACTTATCGAAACCATTAATCAAAAGTACGGAAACACCGTAATTATCGTAACTCATAACGACGCTATCAAATTGATGGCAGATAAGGTTATCAAACTCAGAGACGGAAATATTCGTAAAGAATATGAAAATACCGAAAAAGTTAATGCCGAAGAGCTTGATTGGTAAGGAGATGAATTTATGAAGAATCCGCTTAATAAGCGACTGCCACGAGAACTTAAGGGAGATATCGGAAAGTATATTGTTATTTTTATATTCTTAGTGGCTACAATCGGAGTAGTATCAGGATTTTTGGTTGCCGGTACAAGTATGAAAACCGCTTTTGACGAAAGTTTTGATAAAAATAATATAGAGGACGGTAATTTCGTTCTTGAAAGCAAGATGACCGATGACCTTAAAACAAAACTTGAAGATGAAGATTTAACGCTTTATGATAATTTTTATAAAGAAGAAACCTATAAAAGCTCTACATACAGAATTTATAAAATGAGAAATGATGTAGATAAGATAGAACTTTTTGACGGAGAATTTCCAAACGCAGACAATGAAATTGCACTTGACAGATTATTCAGCGAAAATAATGATATAAAAATCGGCGATAAAGTAACGCTTGACGGCAAGGAATATAAAGTCAGCGGTTATGTTGCTTTTTCCGATTACACATCATTGTTTAAAAGTAATACGGATATGATGTTTGACGCTCAAAACTTTACTGTTGCAACTGTAACAGATAATGCTTTTGACAAAATTTCCGATAAAAATTTAAACTATTGCTATTCTTACACTTTTAACGATGCTTCATATTCAGAACAGGAAAAGCACGATAAAAATACCGATATAAAAGAATTGATTGCAAAAAATGCAGAGCTCAAAAACTTTATTGCCGAACCCGATAATCAGGCAATCCATTTTTCGGGTGATGATATCGGTTCGGATACATCTATGATGATAACTCTTTTATATATCGTTATTGCTATTATGGCATTTGTATTTGCAGTTACTACTTCAAATACTATTGAAAAAGAGTCTGCTGTTATCGGTACACTCAGAGCATCAGGCTATACAAGAGGCGAATTATTAAGACATTATCTTGTTTTGCCTGTAATTGTTACTCTTATCGGTGCGGTACTCGGTAATATTCTCGGATATTCGGTATTTAAAAATGTTATAGCAGATATTTATTACGGAAGTTACAGCCTTGGACCGTACGTTACATTGTGGAATGCATATGCTTTCTTTATAACAACCGTTGTGCCTTGTATAATTATGGTACTTGTCAATATATTTATTCTCAGCAAAAAGCTTTCGCTTTCGCCTCTTAAATTTTTGCGTCATGACCTTAGCAAAAAAGAGAAGAAAAAGGTTGTGAAGTTACCTGATTTTAAATTTATGACAAAATTCAGACTTCGTGTGATTTTTCAAAATAAATCCGGCTACATTGTTATGTTTATAGGTATTTTATTCTCGAACTTTATTTTAATGTTCAGTCTTTTATTGACACCGTTGGTAAATAATTTTAAGACAGAAGTAATCGATAATATGATTTGTAATTATCAGTATGTTTTAAAAGTTCCTGTTGAAACAGATACTAAGGGAGCGGAAAAGTACGCTGTAACCACACTCGAAACCGATTTTGAAAATTCGGACAATTCGGATGAAATTACCGTGTATGGTGTGTATAAGGATTCGGACTATGTAAAAGCAGGTTTTGTTGACAGAAATTCTGTTTTTGTATCCGAGGGTGTATTGGAAAAATTCGGATTAAAAGTCGGAGATAATCTTGACTTAAAGACAAGGTATGATGATAAAACTTATCGACTGACAATAAGCGGTACATATAAATATCCCGCATCACTGGCGGTATTTACAGATATAGAAAATTTCAGAAACGAATTTGAAAAAAGCGATGATTATTTCAGCGGATATTTTTCGGATAATGAAATAACCGATATTGATGATAAGTACATTGCAAGCAAAATTACTCAAAAGGATTTGACTGTTGTTTCCGACCAAATGACAGATTCAATGGGTGGAATGATTCCTATAATTGTAGTATTTTCCGTTGTCCTTTATATGTTGCTTGTTTACCTGCTTTCTAAAGTTATAATCGAAAAGAATGCAAATTCCGTTTCGATAGTAAAAATACTCGGCTATCAGAACGGAGAAATCACAAGACTTTATATTATGTCAACAGCGATTGTAGCCATTCTTTCGGTAATAATCAGCTTGCCGATTTCGTATTTGTTTATGAAAGCTATATATTCCGAAATTATCAGGAGTTTTTCAGGCTGGCTTACTTTCTACATTGACCCTATGGTTTATGTTCAAATGCTTGTTTTAGGCATACTTGCATATGCTGTTGTAGGTGCGCTGCAGTTCAGAAAAATTAAAAAAATTCCTATGGAAGAGGCTCTTAAAAACGCAGAATAAAAGTACAGACCGATACATTTTGATGTGTCGGTCTGTTGCTTTAGTTTTGAAAATTGATTTGTTGTTCTGTAATTAACGGATAGCGTATAAGCTCTGTACCGTCAAGATTTTCTCTGTGCATATCTACGGCGGAAATCTGATGATTATTATAGGTTGTGTAGTAATAAATTCCCTTTGCGGCATTACAGCAGGAAGTATAAATTGTAATTTCATACTTTCCTTCGCTGACTTCACAACAACCTCGTTGCTGATCTACAGAGCCGAGAATATGGAAAAATTGGCTTACACTTTCGTTTTCGCTTTCACCTGAAATTGAATTCATTTTAGTAAATGCAACTCTCACAAATCGTGATGCAGATGAAAGATCACCCGGCAATCCGATTGCCCCCATACCACGGCTGTACGAATTAAGTGTAAGTCCGTTTGCAAATGTATTCTGCGGTTGTTTAGCGGAGAGCGACATATAATTGTTCAGCAGAAACATCTGTGTTTCAAACGGTGGATTGTTAGTGAGTACACCGACAGGATTATCGTAAATATGAAGTCCGTCCGCAACGGATTCAACGGTTATAGATTCGTTTTTATCTGCAATTATCCAGTGAAGCCCGGCGGTCGGAAGTTTATCGCTGAACGGAGTGCCTGTGAGATTAATTTTTGCAAGCAAGTTTTTTGCATCGCTTACACTCGCACATTTGCTTAAGATATACGGTATAAATTCAAATTGCGCCACATTTTCCTTACTGTCGTCAGGTTCGGCATAAACGGCATTTCCGACAAAGTTAAGTCCTGCCATTCCAAGCCCTTTTTCGTTGATTGCATCATAGTAGAGCGGATAATTACCTGCAATATGAGCCATTCCGATTATTGCATAATGGGAGCTGCAAGTGCTTGTATGACGAAAATCAAAGGCATAGTTTCTCGGTGTAATTGTAATTTCATCACCGTAAGAAAATTCGTAATCAAGAGTTCGTCCAAAATAAAAATCCTTTGTTTTGTATGTTGCGGCAGTACACATATATAAACCTCCTTGTGTTATTGTTTTCTAAAAATAATTTAATATGTAAATGTTTAAAAATAATATCAGACTCCTCGCCAACCGACAAGGAGTCCTTTTGATTTGCAGTCAGATTATTACCACTTAAGTTCGCCGTCACCGCCCATAAGTTTTGTCATTTTTTCAATTTTTTCAAGCGGAAACGGGGGAGATGATACGGGTTTCATTGCAATAGACATAAGTTTTATCGGGTTATCGTCAGCGGCAATTCTGTTTGAGCTTAATGTTCCGCAGATTTTGCAGCGGTGAATAATCGCCCATTCGCCGTTTTTGCGAACCCATACTGCGACAGGTTCCATAGTTCCTCCGCAATCTGCCTCACGATCACCGGGCTCAATATCAAGATGTTGACTTGACAGGCAGTAAGGGCAATGATTGCGATGGTCGCTTCCTGCACCGTTAGGTACAACAAGTCTGCCGCATACCTTGCAGGTAAAACTTTCGTTGCAAGCGTGTGATTTATAATAACCTTTTTTATATGATTTTTTCTTGTTTTCTCTATTCATAGAGCATAATCCTCCAAAAAGTAAAATCAAAAACCTTTTGGGAGGTTTGTGGGTAAAAGTAGCAAACCTCCCGATTATGCTACTATTACAGTTGTATTAGTCTTTGTCAAACACTAATCTCCTTATTAAAATATTTATGAAAAAGCCAAGGCTTAGTCAACAATCGGTATTTTTATTATATCAACATATAAAATATTTTTCAATATACATCAAGTGAATTTTTGTATAAAATTATATTTTGAATTTTCTCCCACTCTGTCCTTGTGATTCCGTACACAACAGTTGTTTCATTTTCACTGTCAATAAATTCATCAAGTTTTTTACAACCGTATGACACAGCGACAGCGGCGGAGGCAATGTTATCTTTTAAGCAAACTGCCCACAAGCCAAAGCCGAAAATATTGTATCGCTCAATGCTTTTGTCAATCCAATTCATTACTCTTGTTTTATCAAATGTATATGGATAGTGTTGCGTTATATCCGAATCTGCCAAAATATAGTGCACTGAAATCATCTTTTGTTAGCTCACGAAGAAATAATCGTTCTGTTTCCGTAATCATAAATCACCATCAATAATTTTACTTTTTATATATGTAAAAGTCAACAAAAATCAAAGGGAACTTCTCGGTTGAAAAGTTCCCTTAATTTCATGCAAGTGCTTTTTTATTTTTAAAGTCTTTCATTTTTATATAGTAAACCGCAAGCATTAACAGCATACTTGCCGTCCATGCGGCAGGACCTGCAACGCAGATTGATATATAACCGATTATTGAGCTTAAAATAACCGGTGCACATATTCTCATAAGTACCTCGATAAGCGAGCCGATCATCGGAATAATGCCGTTTTTAAGACCCTGTATTGTGCCTCTATAAATGAACAACATTCCGAGAGTAATTTCAAACGGGCAGTTCCAGAATATGAATTGTACGGAATAATCTATTGTTTGCTGAGAGCTGTTGCTTGTGAATATTCCCGTAATCGGTGTGGCAAACAACATTGTTAATGCGCCAACTGCTATTGCGTATGTTATGCAGAGAATAAGGCAGTAGTTTACGCCTTTTCGTATTCTGTTATATTTTCCTGCGCCCTCATTTTGTCCCGCAAAGGTAGCAATTACCATGCTCATTGAGTTCATCGGATTTTGAACAAGCATCTGCACTCTGTTGCCGATAGTATATCCTGCAACCGCATATGAGCCGAACTGATTTACAAAATACTGCAAAACCATCATACCTATAGAAATTACAGAGTTTTGAAGTCCCATAGGACAGCCGACTTTAAGTTCGTCCGCAACCATTCTGCCTATACTTGTAAAACTTTCTTTGGTCGGCAAAAGAAGTTTAACTTTAAAACATATGTAAATACAGCAAAGCACTGCGGAAATTAATTGTGAAACTACAGTTGCTATTGCCGCACCTGCAACATCCCATTTGAATACTACTATAAACAGCAGGTCAAGTCCGACATTCAGAACAGAAGAGAACAACAGTAAATACAACGGAGTTTTGCTGTCGCCGACCGATCTGAGCAATGATGCTGTAAGATTATAAAGCATAGTTGCCGGTATGCCGAGGTAGATTATTGTAAGATACCGGCTTGCGTAATCAAAAGTTTCTTTTGTAGTGCCGAGCATTGTTAAAAACGGATTTACTAAAAATACAAAAGCAACTGTAAGTACGGCAGATGATATAATTCCGATTAATATATGTGCGGCAACACTTTTTTTGATTTGCTTAATATTTCCTGCACCGAAGTGTTGAGAGGTGATTACCGAACAGCCTGCCGATAAACCTATGAAAAAGCCGAGCGCAAAAAAGTTAAGAGAGCTTGTAGAGCCTACCGCCGCAAGTTTGATTTCGCCAAGCGTTTGCCCCACTATCAAGGTATCAACTACATTATATAATTCCTGTAAAAGGTTTCCTATAATTACGGGAATGGCAAAAAATAAAATCTGACTGAATATTTTACCCTGCGTCAGATTTCGTACGGATTTTGAACCGGTCATAATAATTCACACTTCTTTGTTAAAATTTATTGTAAAGAATAATTATGGACTACAATATCCTTGAATTCGTATGAATTATAGCATAGCAGAATAAAAAAGTAAATCCTAAAATTTTGAAAAATACACTGATGTTTACTTAAAAAATTTTTACAAAATGCACAGTTGTGTTTATAAGAGAAAAGTAAAATTACAAGATGTTTAGTTGTAGTGTGAAATATTTACGCAAACAAAAACAGGCGAAAAAATTACGCCTGTTTATCGTAAAAATATTTAGGTTAAATGTAAAATGTTAATCAAAAGCAGCCATACCATACCGTAATATGTCACAACTGCAACAAGGTCGTTTATGGTTGTAATCAATGGGCCTGACGCTACGGCAGGGTCGATTTTCATTTTGTTGAAGAACATAGGAACAAGTGTGCCGATAAGGCTTGAAATTACCATAGACGCCAAAAGCGAAAATCCTACGCAGCCCGATACAATAAACGAGTAGGCAATATCGTTTCCTTTAATAAGGAAAATATACAGACCGACAAAAATCACTGCCATTACACCGAGGAGAATTCCGTTTGAAAATCCGACTTTCATTTCTTTGACGGTGAGTTTTAATTTGTCTGACGCTGTCAGATTTTCATCCATAAGTACACGGATTGTAACCGCAAGCGATTGAGTGCCTACATTTCCCGCCATATCAAGTATGAGCGACTGAAAGCATATAACTATCGGAATAACGGCTACCACCGATTCAAAAATGCCTACCACCGAAGATACTCCCATACCGAGAAAAAGCAGAATAATTAGCCAAGGCAATCTTTTCTTTGTGCTTTGAAAAGTGGTTTCGTTTAAATCTTCTTCTGCGGTCAAACCACCGAGTTTTGCGTAATCCTCACCGAGTTCCTCGTCCACAACCTGAACAATATCATGGGCGGTAATAACGCCGAGAATATGTTTTTCGTCATCAAGCACAGGGATAGAATCCTCTGCATAGTCTTTTAATTGTTCAATACAATCCGTAATTTTTTCGTGTGCCGTTACAAAAGGATATGACTTTACTATGATGTCATCAAGATTTTGATAATTCCTTGCAACAATTAAATCTTTCAAATCAATAGCGCCGAAAAAACAGTTGTTGTCGTCAACAGCGTAAATCGTATTGATGTTATCATTTTCACCTGCCTGCGAGATAAGTTCGTGTCTGGCTTCTTTTATAGAAAGATTTTTGCTTATAACGATGTAGTTGGTAGTCATTTCACTGCCGATTTCATCATCGTCATAAGATAAAATCATTCGTACATCTTGTTTTGCATCGTTGTCAAGCAAGGCGACTATTCTTTTTCTGTCGTCATCGCCGAGCTTTTCAAGAATATCTACCGCATCGTCGGAGTCCATTTCCGAAAGCAGATTAGCAACTTTATCGGAATTAATTTCTTTCAGATACTCTTCCGAATCTTCAATGTAAGAAAATATTTCCGCAACAAGTTCCACACCGAGAACAGGGTAGAGCGCTTTTCTTTCGTCGGCAGTCATTTTTTCAAGAGCGTCGGCAATATCGCTTGTATGGTAGTCGGAAATTTTTTCTATAAGCTCGTCTTTTGGAAGTCCGCTCCTGAAAATCTTTACGATTTCGTCTGCATACATTGGTTTGTTTAATACTTTCTCCGTCATATCATTACCTCCCATTTGCCTCAAAAGGGCATAAAAATACCACCGCTATTCCCACAGCAGTTTAACAATTGATTGTTGAGCAGTATAGGATAATATTCGGTGAAACAGAAAGTAATATTATGTTTACAAAAGGCTAAACATCAGTCAGAATTTAACAGACAGCCTTACATTGAGTATTTCCGTAACACCTGTTTGAATACTTCGACCAAAACTACTGCAACTGTCCATTAAATCTCACCTCCGATTAAACTTCATCATATATTAATTTATCACCTAAATATATTTATGTCAAGTAAGTATAAAAATTTAGATTTAAAATTTACAATCCGATAACAATATTATGCACAAGTTGTTTGCAGCTTATAAAATATTATGAATTGTGACAGATTTCTCTATAAAAAGTGATGCTTTATATTTGCAATTTGTGCCGCAGCACAAAGAAATTTGTGCATAAAAGTGTTGCGCTCATAAAATATCGTGGTATAATAATGGCATAAACTAAAGAGATTTCAAAGCAATGGGGCTTCGTTGAACACGAAGTCCCATTTGTGATTTGATAGGGTATGACTTGAAAGGATGATAATTATGACACCTGAAAAAATTGTTGAAAACCATAAGAAATATGTACTTCAGTCATGGAGCAAGCAGGGTAACTTAAATCCTATTCCTGTTGCAAAGGCAGAGGGAATTTACTTCTACGATTTTGACGGTAATAAATATACAGATATGTCTTCACAGCTTGTAAACCTTAACTTAGGTTACGGTAACAAAGCTATCGGAGATGCAATTAAAGAACAGGTTGATAAGTTTTGTTTTGTAGGTCCGTCATACGCAACAGAGGCAAAGTCAACACTTGCGGAAATGATTATTAATCTTCTTCCGGACAGTTTTGGCAAAGTATTCTTTACAAATGCAGGTGCAGACGCAAACGAAAACGTAGTAAAGATTGCAAGAATGTTTACGGGCAGAAACAAGGTATTCAGCCGTTACAGAAGTTATCACGGTTCTTCATTCGGCGCAGGCAACCTTACGGGCGAGCCGAGAAGATATCCGCTTGAGCCGGGTATTCCGGGATTTGTAAAATTTTTTGATCCGTATGTTTACAGAGAGGCTGTTGAATTTGAATCCGAAGAGGCAGCTACAAAATATTATCTCACTAAATTGAGAGAGCAGATTATTTACGAAGGCCCTGACAGTGTAGCCGCAATCGTTATGGAAACAATTACAGGTTCAAACGGTGTAATTATTCCTCCTAAGGGTTACTTACCGGGAGTAAGAAGGATTTGTGATGAGTTCGGTATTCTGATGATTTGCGATGAGGTTATGGCAGGTTGGTGCAGAACAGGTAAAATGTTTGCATTCCAGAATTTTGATGTAGTTCCCGATATTGTATCATTTGCAAAGGGCGTTACCTGCGGCTATGTTCCGCTCGGCGGCGTTGCGGTATCGCAGAAAATCGCAGATTACTTTGACGATCATCTTCTTTCCTGCGGCCTTACATACAGCGGTCATCCACTTGCTTGTGCGGCAGGTGTTGCCTGTGTAAACTACTACAGCGAGGCTAACATTCTTGACAATGTAAACAAGGTTGGCAAGGTGCTCGGTGAAATTCTTGAAGAAATGAAAGAGAAACATCCTTGTGTAGGCGATGTAAGATATATCGGTTTGTTCTCTGCTATTGAACTTGTAAAGGACAAGAAAACAAAAGAACCGTTAGTTCCGTACGGCAAGGATGAAAAAGGCATTATGGGCAGTCTTGTAGGAATGTTAAAGAAGAAAAAGTTTATGACTTATTCACACGAAAATATGCTCTTTGTAAATCCGCCGCTTATCATTACAGAAGAACAGATCAGGGAAGAAATGGTAAAGATGGACGAAGTTCTTACATATGTTGACAATGAATTGATTTGATACTATAATAGTAAAATTCTAAAATAACGGGAGATATTAAAATGTCACATTTTGTAGTTCCAAATCACATAGTAGTCGGCAAAGGCGTGCTTAACGAGGCTGCACCGCTTTTAAAAGAAATGGGCAGAAAGGCTTTTATCGTAACAGGCAGACACATTGCGGTTTCGGATATGATGAAAAAACTAACGGCATTGCTTGACGAAGATGGTGGATAATATGCTGTTTTATGTGCTAAGCAATTTTACAAATGCGGAAATCGAAAGTCTGGTTGAAAAGTTGCAGGCAGAGCAGGAGAAGTTTATGAGCGTTAATAAACTTTATATTGCGGTCAGTAAAACCGATTGTAATATAAAGTCGCTGTCAAAAACATATCAGATTGTGCTTAAGATGCTCAAACTTTCTCAACGCAGAAATATCAGTCCGATGTTTTATGAAAAACTTGAAATCAAAAAACTCATTCTTGCCGTAGACGATAATTCGCTGCTTGAGAGCATATACAATGAAAACCTCAGGAAACTTGAGATTTACGACAGAGATAACGGAACCGATTATCTGAATTTTTTACGGTTGTATCTTAAGTATGACGGCAGTGTGCAGAAGGTGGCGGAAGAAACATTTGTGCACCGCAATACAATAAATTATCAGCTTGCTAAAATCAAAAAAATCCTCGGCAATAACCTTAAGACCTTTGAGGAACGCTTTAAACTCATTTTGGCTTTTGAGATAAAAGATGTGCTGTGATTTCATAAATTATTTTGTTGTCATAAAATACAAAGCTGACATTGCAATGCAAATTAGCAATGTCAGCTTTGTTTATTTTAATTGTGATTATATATGCAATAATCTTAATACGGGAAATCCCTTTTTTAAAGCGTTCCAGAGTAATATCAGCGCCGAGCAGGCGAGAATGTCAACTATTGTCATAATCCACCAACAATAACTTATACTTTGCAGTACAGGAGTATTGCTCCAAATTTGGTTTGAATAACTGTTTACTGCGTAATTTAAAGCCATAATAATTATGGTGTTTTTGCCTAAGAATGCTAAAAATTTAAAATTATTCACATATTTATAGCAAATGAAAAGTATGGCAACAGAAACTGTGATTGAACCCAAAAATGTAAGAAAAGTGTTGTTAAGTGTATTGTTGCAGAGGTCAACTCTTGGGTTTGTTACTATGCATAATGCACCGAGAGCTATCATAGAAAATATAAAAGATATACCGTGGGTGATATTTTTCAGCAGATTTGATTCTTTGATTTTAAGTCCTATGAACATAAATGCCATACCGATTAGAGCAACATTGATGTGCCAAGGTAATTGAATATTTATAAATAAGTACAAGATATAGTCAAGTGTTACAGACAGTATACAGATAACTGTCTGTACGGCTGTGTTGTTTATTTTATTGAGAAAATAAAAGAAAATACAACAAATGAAAATACACGGCAAAAACCATAACGGAGTGCAGTTAGGCATTTTGTCTATTGCACCCCAAGAGTAAAATATCCATTGCAAATGATTCATTGTTGAGTCAAATAATTCCTGACCTTTCAGACCTTTAATTTGTTCAATCGGTATATTTATGAGTAAATTGAAAAAAGCCAAAATAAAGTAAGGCACTATGTAAGCTTTAAATTTGGATACTGTGAATTTTTTGAAACCGAGTTCGGACCATTTTGTTTTATTATATAAAAATCCGGAAAGTATAAAGAAGAATGGCATATGAAAGCCGAAAATTGCTTTCACAAGCGGGTCAGGTGCATTTGCGTGACCTATCAGCATTAAAATAATTACAAATCCCCTTGCCACATCTATATAAGCCAATCGTTCGGTTTTGCTGTTTTCCATCATATTTCCCCACACATTTTCATATTTTTCATTTTACATTACTACTATTATACCTCTGATTTTTCGTTTTTCAAGTTTGTAATAATATTTTGGCTTTTCTGATATGATTATTGTGATAAAAAAGAAAATATTAGTATAAATGTCTTTTAATATTAAATTATTATGATATAATTATTAAAAAATAAAGATTAATATTTTGCAAGGTGGTGCTTTTATGAAAGAAACATACGAAGAGAAAATAAACAGACGATTAGGTGTAAAGCAGAGAATCATTGCGGTTGCTTCGGGCAGAGAAAAGGCTGACCTTGTACTGAAAAACGCAATGTATCTCAATGTCTTTTCAAATGAATTTTTGCAGGGCGACATAGCCGTAGCAAACGGTCTTATAGCCGGTATCGGAGAGTATGAGGGAGAAAACGAAATCGATGTAAAAGGCAAACTTGTCTTACCCGGTTTTATAGATGCACACATTCACCTTGAAAGCTCAATGGTAACTCCGAGTGAGTTTGCAAAAGCGGTTGTTTCTCACGGAACAACAACCGTTATTACCGACCCGCACGAAATAGCAAATGTAATGGGAACTGACGGTATTGAATATATGATACAAAGCTCGCAGAACCTGCCTGTTGATGTGCATTTTATGTTGCCGTCCTGTGTACCTGCTACCGAGTTTGACGAGAGCGGTGCAGAGCTTGGCTACAAGGATATTGATTCGTATTTTGAGCATAAAAAAGTCCTCGGTCTTGCCGAGATGATGAACTATGTCGGAGTGATAAACGGTGACAATGATGTGGTTTCAAAAATAGTTGCCTCGCAGGCTCACCATAAAAAAATAGACGGACACGCTCCAGAACTTTCGGGAAACGACCTTAACGCTTACATAGCCGCAGGTGTTTACTCCGACCACGAATGTTCAACATTTGAAAATGCACTTGAAAAGCTTAGAAAAGGTCAGTTTATTATGATAAGAGAGGGTACTGCCGCTCACAATTTAAAGGCGCTTATGCCGTTGCTGAATCAGCAATATTATGCACGCTGTATGTTTGCCACTGATGACAAACATCCGAGTGATTTGCTGTATGGAGGACATATTGATTACATAGTAAAACAGGCGCTGAAAAACGGAGCAGACCCGATAATCACATTAAAAGCAGCAACTCACCATGCCGCAAGATATTTTGCGCTTAACAATAAGGGAGCAATTGCACCCGGTTATCTTGCCGATATGGTTGTTGTAGACAATTTGGCGGATTTTAATGTGGAAACTGTTTTCAAGCGTGGTAAAGTGATTTTTGACGGTGAGGTAAAGGAGTTTGAAATTCCTGCCGCAGATGACAGGCTTATCGAAAAATGTCATAACACATTCTGCCTAAACGAAGTTATGCCAAACAGTTTTAAAGTTGACGGAAAACTCGGTCTTATCGGACTTGTCAGCGGAGAACTTCTCACGCATAATCTCGGAACAGCCGATAAAATTGATGTGAAAAACGATATTTTAAAAATCGCCTGCATTGAGCGCCATAAAAATACGAACCACATCGGTGTCGGATATGTAAAGGGATATTCTTTAAAATCGGGAGCGGTTGCAACTTCCGTTGCGCACGACTCACATAATATTATTGCGGTAGGCTGTACCGACAGTGATATATCCGTTGCCGTTAATGCGGTCAGAAACAGCAAAGGCGGTATAGCGGTTGTCGATAACGGAAAAATTAAGGCATTGCTTGAACTCCCGGTTGCAGGACTTATGTCGGAAGAACCTTTAGAAAAGGTAAACGAAAAACTCGAAAAAGCCAAAACCGAGGCATACCGCCTCGGTGCGGATAAAGGCATAGACCCGTTTATGACGCTGTCATTTTTAAGCCTGCCTGTAATTCCGTCACTGCGAATAACCACAAAAGGTGTATTTGATGTTGAAAAATGCGAGTTTGTTGAGAAAAATAAAATTTAATTATAAATTAAACAACAGCTCTCCTGTCACGGTAATAATGATAGGGGAGCTGTATTGTGTAATATATCAGAAGTTTTTATTTACCGATAACCTCTCTGTAAAAATCTATAAATGCGTTTAGGGCAGGGGAGCGCCATTTGTTTTTGTGTATTAATAATTGAGTCCATACAGAAACATCACAATCAGCAATCGGCAGATGTTTAATATATCCGTTGCGGTATGCGTCTTCCGTAATAAAATCAGGTAGAAAGGAAATCATTTTACTGTTTTCTATGAGTGAGCAGATTTGCAGAGGATTGCCGATTTCAAGAATCGGGAGAATTTCCAACGATTGCGTGGCAAGCTCGTGATTCAGAAGTTTTCGGTAGCTCATATTGCTTTCTGTAAGCACAAAATCTTCGGAGCATATTTCTTTTAACAATAGTTCGTTTCGCTGTAAAAGCGGATGCTCTGTGGCGGCTATAAAGTGGACCTCCTCTTTATGTTCGGCACAGATAATAAACTCCGAATCGTAAATATGGCTGTCCAAAGTAAATATTAAGTCAACTTCGTTTTTCCTTAGCATATCAAACATTTGCTCTGTACCGCTCTCCAATACAACCAAATGAATATCGGGAAACTGTTTGCGAAATTTCAGAAAATCATCTTTAAAATAACGATTACATACCGAACTTGACATTGCAAGTCTGATATTTCCTTTTATTATTTCGGGAGTTTTAAGTTCTTCAAGCATTTTTTCGTGAGATTCGAGTATATTTCTTGCGTGCTGCAAAACGATCAGCCCGTCCTCTGTAAGGTTTATTCTGTGATAAAACCTGTCAAAAAGAACAGTGTCAAGCTCATTTTCCAATTGCTTTATTTGTGAAGAAACCGTAGATTATGTATAACTGAGTTTATCGGCAGCCGCTGAAAAACCCGAGTATTCGCATACGGCAACAAAAGTTTTTAATACATTGGTATCCATATTATTTATCCTTTATAAACGATATTTTCGTTATTATAACATAATATTATCAATTTTACAAATAATACAATTTTTGCTATACTATAAATTATATTGTGTTTAATTTTAAAGGAGATTTACTATAATGAAGCGTGAACAACTTGGAAGCAGACTTGGCTTTATTATGCTTTCGGCAGGGTGTGCAATCGGATGCGGAAATGTTTGGAAATTTCCGTGGATGTGCGGGCAAAACGGCGGCGGAAGTTTTATGCTGGTATATATAATTTGCTTAATTGTACTCGGTATTCCGTCTTTGATTATGGAATTTGCCGTCGGAAGAGCGGCGCAGACAAGTCCTATTCATATGTATAAAAAATTAGAAAAGCCGGGACAAAAGTGGGGCGGCTTTGGTTGGGTGTGCCTTGTGGGCAATCTTGCGCTGATGGCGTTTTACACAGTTGTGTGCGGATGGATTATCTACTATTTTGTCAATTTTCTTATAGGGAATAATGCCGACCTCGGCTTTAATTCTATGATTTCTCAGCCGTCTGTAAATGTTATTTTTCTGCTGGTTACGGTAGTTATTGCTTTTGTAATTCTTTCGTTCAATATTCAGAACGGACTTGAAAAAGTAACAAAATATATGATGTGCGCATTGCTTGTGCTGATGGTAGTTTTGGCGGTAAACAGTCTGTTGCTGAAAGGCGCAGGAGAGGGAATGTCGTTTTACCTCAAACCCGATTTTTCAAAGATTGACGGCTCGGTTATAGTGGCGGCAATGAATCAGGCATTCTTTACATTGTCAACAGGTATGGGCGGAATGGCTATTTTCGGAAGTTACATAGGCAAAGACCATTCCCTTATGGGCGAGGCTGTTAATATAATTTCTTTGGATACTCTTGTTGCCATTCTTGCAGGTGTAATAATTTTTCCTGCTTGCTTTACTTATGACCTTGAGGTAACCTCAGGCCCGAGCCTTTTATTTGACACTATGGCAACTGTGTTTAATAATATGGCAGGCGGCCGCATATGGGGAACTCTCTTTTTCCTGTTTATGGTTTTTGCAGCTTTGTCAACCGTTCTCGGTGTGTGTGAAAATATCCTTGCAATGATTAGAGATTTAACGGGTTGGTCACGCCGCAAAGGAAGTTTGATTTGCGGAATTGTTGTATTTGTCCTTGCACTTACAACGGCGCTCGGTTTTAGTGTGCTTCATTTTCAACCGTTTTCCGAAGGAACAACATGGCTTGATTTCTGGGATTTCATAGTATCTACAAATATTCTTCCGCTGGGTTCGCTTGTTCTTGCTCTTTTCTGTTGCAATAAATTCGGCTGGGGCTGGGATAACTTTATCAAAGAGGCTAACGAGGGCAAAGGACTTAAGATTAAGTCGTGGATGAAACCGATTTTTAAATATGTTGTACCTCTGTTTATAGGATTTATTTATGTTTACGGTTTGATAACTTTCAATTGGAGATAAGCTGCGAAAAATTTACACTTTTTGTCGGTTTGACAAAAGAATAGCGTATAAATTATAATATCAAATATATCAAAGTTTATCGGTGGTGATTTGATGTACAATCCGCAAATTGAAACTTTTATAAGAGCAACAGACGCAGGCAGTTTTAATAAAGCGGCGGAAGAAGCATTATATACAGATGAACAAAAACAAGACTTCTCATGAGGTCTTGTTTTTCTTATAATATAAACAGAAAAAATATTTGGAAATGTAGCTATGAATGAGCCGACCCCAAAAAGTTAGACTAAGAATCTAACATTATTTTTAAGACAAAAGTCAATAAATCCGTTGACTTCATTTCCTGTAATTATCGCAGAAAAAGAGAGAGTATAAAATTTAAATTTTTCCGATCTGTGTCCGTTATCTATATAAACTATGTTTTTCTGCACACTATACGATAAGTTGAGTTTTATATTGTCTTTGTATATTTCTCCGTTTTTTGCTGTGAGTGTTATTATTGTTGGTTTGGCGGATTCTTTTCTGATTTTTTTCGACCTTTTTACCGACCATATTCCCATAGGTATTACACATATAAATTCAAGCAGAAACGGTATCACAAGAATATATAAATCAAATACGCACATCAAAATAAATGTGGCAAAAATTAAAACTGCCCATGACAATGCAGGCACTGCCTGTCGAAAAGTATCTTTGCCGCTTAGAAATTGAGGTGTAACTGTTACTTGATACATTTTTTACCTTCCTGAAAATTATTGTATATTTTAATTTTTTTTGCAATAAATACATTGTACCTTATGATACAAGCTTGTTTTCTTCCGTATTATGATATTTAAAACTGTATTTTTCCTAATAGTGTTTAGATTTTTTGTTATCGTCATAGTAGTTGCCTTATATTGCGGTATGCATAAAACATTAAATGTGTGGCGTTGCGGAGTTTTTATGGCTTTTGAAATATATATGTTTTCATAATATTTAATTCAAGGTTACAACCTGAACGAAATTTTGCGGTGGATATGTTTCCGTAAGATATAGCTGGGTATTTACATTAGTTGTGCGTATAATTTAAACTGCTGCAAAAGTCAGCAAACAAGCCGTATTATAGATTGTTTGATTATTTCCTTGACATCAATACTATGGTTTCAATATGGCTCGGTTGTTCAACGAAAAACATACTCACCCCCTATTGTACACGGGAATGGCGGAACGCACCTTTTCCCTTGAAATCCAGTGGTTCGAGCCTGTGATAACCTTGAATTGCTCTATCATTTGTATAGGCAAACAGGGAAAGCTCTGTTCCTTAAACTTCATTTTTCATGTCATCCATACAAACTGGAATTTATATTGCAATCATTTTTTCTTTAATTCTAGAATATTCTTCTCGATCTGCTGTATAACCCCCCTGAAATCATCATCCGTTTTTCCTGTCGGATCTTCAAGTTTCCAGTTGTCATCAAACGCTCTGCCAATAAACGGACAACCTACATCACAACCCATGGAGATGGAGATGTCTGGCTCCGGGATGCTTGATATCAGCTTAGAATACTGCTTTTTCTCCATGTCGATGCCGTAAAGCTCCTTCATGAGACGGACGGCATCCTGATTAATCTGGGGCGCAGCAAGTATGATGGAATCCTTCAGGAAATCAATGCCCGTATGATTCTGTATAATTTCTGTGAATTAGTGACTTCTCACGCTGTGGTAAAAACATCTAAAAATACCAAACACGTCTATAAAATTAATTTCGCCATCGCAGTAAACATATGCAGGGCATATCTCAAACACGGTGGTAACGAAACAGAGACCATGCTTCTCATACAAAAGTATCTGACACCTGTCAGGTACAATCGAAATTATCCTATCCACCTCCGTCCAAAGAGAAATAGGAATTTCATGTATCGGGTTGCATAAATCTCGTTACCATTATACTGCATTATAAAGCAGATAAGCAATCTGTCTTTTTGTCATACCCCAAAAAATGATTTGAACTCATCATACACCTGCTTTCTACACATTAGTGCACCTAAAAAATACAGCATTTCTTAACTGAACAGTATTTTCAATGCATGACCGCATATGATATACTGTTTTCATCATAAAAAACCTTATCTAGAAACCGTAATAATTCTATTCAAATTTTCTTTCTGATTCACTTCACTCTGCATGTACGGTCACGTCACTTTCCTTTTTTTTAGACATAAACCAATAAAATATAACACAAAATGCTAAAGCAAACACAACACCAAAAACA
>ERZ779942.389-NODE-389-length-34304-cov-3.55762_pt1 | contig 34304 bp, 24 predicted proteins | sample MGYA00511941_ERZ779942 | MGnify/ENA primary metagenome ERZ779942 (study PRJEB29588, sample SAMEA2148265) | human gut metagenome | biome: human gut; feature: human-associated habitat; material: faeces | place: Denmark | collected 2008/2010 ... | reverse complement strand
ACGTACGGTAAGGATACCCTGAGCAGCCTTCATACCTGTGATATCTTCTGGAGATGTCTCAAGACGTACAAGAACGACCTTCTCTCCTCTTTCAGCCCAGCTTTCAGCATCGTCAGCTGTAAATACAACCTTACCACAAGCAGCTCCTGGAGATGCTCCAAGACCCTTTCCAAGTGGAGTTGCAGCTTTAAGTGCAGCAGCATCGAACTGTGGATGAAGTAATGTATCAAGGTTACGAGGATCGATCATAGCAACTGCCTCTTCCGGAGTCTTATGTCCCTCGTCTACTAAATCGCAAGCGATCTTTAATGCAGCCGGAGCTGTTCTCTTACCGTTACGGCACTGAAGCATGTATAACTTCTTGTTCTCAACCGTAAACTCCATATCCTGCATATCATGATAATGGTTCTCAAGAGTCTCACAAACCTTAAGGAACTCAGCATATGCCTCTGGGAACTCCTGCTCCATCTGAGCGATTGGCATTGGAGTACGAACACCGGCAACTACGTCCTCACCCTGTGCATTGATCAGGAACTCACCCATAAGCTTGTTCTCGCCAGTTGCAGGATCACGAGTGAAGGCAACACCTGTACCAGACTGATCATTTAAGTTACCGAATACCATTGGCATTACGTTAACAGCGGTTCCCCAGGAATATGGGATATCGTTGTCTCTTCTATATACGTTAGCACGTGGGTTGTCCCATGAACGGAATACAGCCTCGATTGCAAGCTTTAACTGCTCTACAGGATCGGAAGGGAACTCTGTTCCTAACTGATTCTTGTACTCAGCCTTGAACTGCTCTGCTAATTCCTTTAAGTCTGCTGCTGTAAGGTCAACGTCAAACTTAACACCTCTGTCAGCTTTCATCTTGTCGATGAGCTGCTCGAAGTATTTCTTACCAACTTCCATTACAACGTCAGAGAACATCTGAATGAAACGACGATATGAATCGTATACGAATCTCTCAAACTTTGGATCTGGGTTACCAGCGATCATAGCTGCTACTACATCGTCGTTAAGACCAAGGTTAAGGATCGTATCCATCATACCAGGCATAGAAGCACGTGCTCCGGAACGTACAGATACAAGAAGAGGATTCTTAAGATCACCGAACTTCTTGCCGTTCTCTTTTTCCATCCAAGCTACACCTTCCATAGCCTGAGCCATAATTTCATCATTGATTTTACGTCCATCCTCATAGTACTGAGTACATGCCTCAGTTGTGATGGTGAATCCCTGTGGTACTGGAAGACCGATTTCAGTCATCTCAGCAAGGTTAGCTCCCTTACCACCGAGAAGGTTACGCATGGTCATGTTACCTTCTTTGAAGGTGTATACCCACTTGTTTGCCATTTGACAATTCCTCCTAATATTTGTTTATTGTATAAATTCGAAAAACGAATAACATGATCCGTTTTCCATAAAGCTGAGCCGTGAACACAGACTTCACGACTATGCTATACTTATTGTAACACAGAATTCGCATTTCGCAAGCATTTTTTACCATAGTTATGCCCCATGAATCACAGAGCCGGACGCAAACCATCCGTTTTGTAATCCACAGGGCAGACTTTTATTTATGCGATATTAAAATTCAAATTTTTTCTCAAAATATGCATCCAGCTCATCGATTTTAATTCTTTCCTGCTGCATAGTGTCACGGTCACGTACGGTAACGGCTCCATCCTCTTCGGAATCAAAATCATAGGTAACACAGAATGGTGTACCAATCTCATCCTGACGGCGGTAACGCTTTCCGATCGTTCCTCTGTCATCAAACTCACAATTGTATTTCTTTGCCAGCCGGGCATATACTTTTTCCGCACCCTCATTTAACTTCTTGGATAACGGAAGCACACCGATCTTAACCGGAGCAAGTGCCGGATGGAAATGGAAAACGGTTCTTACGTCCGGCTTTTCCTCTGTTCCGATATTTTCCTCATCGTATGCGGCACATAAAAATGCCAGAACCACACGATCAGCACCAAGTGATGGCTCAATAACATAAGGAATATACTTTTCTCCCTTGGTATCATCAAAATACGTCATATCCTGACCGGACACATTCTGATGCTGTGTCAGATCGTAATCGGTACGGTCGGCAATCCCCCAGAGTTCCCCCCATCCAAATGGGAATAAGAATTCAATATCCGTCGTTCCCTTAGAATAGAAACACAGTTCCTCTGCAGAATGATCACGCAGACGCATCTCGTCTTCCTTAATTCCCAGAGATAACAGCCAGTCACGGCAGAACGCTCTCCAGTACTGGAACCACTCTAAATCGGTACCCGGCTCACAGAAAAATTCCAGCTCCATCTGCTCAAACTCTCTCGTACGGAATGTGAAATTCCCCGGTGTAATCTCATTACGGAAAGACTTACCAATCTGTCCGATTCCAAACGGAATCTTCTTACGGGAAGTTCTCTGCACATTTTTGAAGTTAACGAAAATACCCTGTGCGGTTTCCGGACGAAGATATACGGTATTTTTTGCATCTTCCGTAACTCCCTGGAATGTCTTAAACATCAGATTAAACTGACGGATGTCTGTAAAATTATGCTTACCGCAGGAAGGACATGGAATGTTATGACTTTCGATAAAATCTACCATTTTCTCATTGGACCATCCATCTACGGATCCGTCCAACTCGATGTTATTCTCCTGTGCAAAATCTTCGATCAGCTTATCTGCACGGAAACGCTCATGACATTCTTTACAATCCATCAGCGGATCAGAAAAACCTCCCAGATGTCCGGAAGCAACCCAGGTCTGTGGGTTCATCAGGATGGCGCAGTCCACACCAACATTGTATGGGTTTTCCTGTATGAACTTCTTCCACCATGCACGCTTCACATTGTTTTTCAGTTCTACACCAAGATTTCCGTAATCCCATGTATTTGCAAGACCGCCGTAGATTTCAGATCCCGGATATACAAAACCTCTTGCTTTTGCAACCTGCACAATTTTGTCCATCGTCTTTTCCATTATGTAATCCTCACATTCTATTATGTATTTTCTGATCCGCCCAAAGGCTGGATCTGAGTTACTTATAAATTATATAGGTATATACCTGACTGAATTCGCCTGTGGCATCATCGGTACTGGTATCTTCCTCGTCAAACTGAAACTTCACTTCGGATTCCTGCTCCGTAACATCGATCAGATCGTCATCGGATACCGCTCCTGTCGTTTCCTCAATCTGTGTGCCTGCTGCCTCTGTGGCACTTTCCGTTCCCTCTGTTGTTTTTTCCGCTGCAAGAAGGGACGTTCCTTCTTTGATTGCAATGGTCTGTGCATCCACATAATTGGTATTTGTCGTGGATACATAACAGATGGTTCCTTTTACTTTTACATTTGTATTTCCACGGATTACAACCACTTTGTAGCTGGAGTCATCCAGAAATGCGCTGCTCTCACACGCTTTGATCTTTCCGTTTTTTACGGATGCAAACGATCCGTCAAAAGAATACCCTGCGGCCAGTGCTTCTGCAACACTTCCCGTATACAGTTCCATATCATTAAATTTCTGATAATCTTCGGCTGTACGGTACGCAATGGTAAGCGTTGCCTTTTTTTCTCCTGTGTCGAGTTTTTTCAGCGAAACGCTTCCCTTTCCGTTTTTCTCATTATAGGTATCTATTTCATTTTTGACATATTCTTTCAATCCGTCTTTATCATATGTCTTTTCGTCAAAATTTTCCACATCGGTAGACACGATTTTTCCATCTTTCAGTACAAAAACTGTGCTTTCATCCGCTTTGTAAGAAGTGCCGCAACCGGTAAACATTCCTACGCTAAGCAGAAATACCAGCACGATCTGACCGAATTTCTTCATGATTTCACAAATCCTCCTCTATTCACAATCCATGATATTATACACTTTTCATATTCCCATTTCAACCGAAAATCGAAAGGGACTTAAAGTCATGATGCACATAATACGCCATATATTCTTTCATAATCATCTTCAGTTCCCTTAGTACTTCCTCTGAAACGGTAAACGAGTATAATCTGGCGACAGGTGTGGATATGATATACTGCATCGTATATCGCGTGGAATCGGAAATATACATGCCCTGTACTTCCTTCGCACAGGTTCTGCAGAAGATGCCTCCCCTTTTCACCGAAAAGAAACACAGGTCTTCTTTCGTATGACAATGCATACAGGCAAACACCTGCGGTCCTTCTCCATTGATGGTTATGGCTTTTAGTTCAAACACTGCACGCACAAGTTCTTTGGAATACCTGCTGTTTTCCAGTGCACGAAACGACTGGTACAAAAGCTTAAGCATTTCCCGCTCATCATTATTTTCCTGACAATAATATTCCGCGAATTCTGCAAAGTAGAACGCAAGCGATGCTGCATCCAGATCCAAAACCAGTTCGCGAAAATAATTCTGAATGTTTGCCTTGGTAACATTATAGGAATTTCTTCCCTCAAACACTTCGAATTCGCCAAAGGCAAAGGGATTTGTCGCTGCCAGCAGCTGGCTCGACGGTCGTCTGGCACCTCTGGCAAACGCTGTGATTTTTCCCCTTTCCTTTGTCAGAATTGTTATTCTTTTGTCATAATCATTGACAGGCATGGCTGTTAAAACCATGCCCATCACTATCACAGACTGACTCATACTTCTGCTGTTCCTTCTGTCCGTGACCTCCGACGCTTTCTGCGACGTCCGTCACTTCATTCCGATAAGTCAGATAATCGGTAACTTTTCCTGTTGTCCAGAATGTTTCCCAGGTTTTCTCCATTGCACCTTACCTCCATTACTATCGTCTGCAATGGCAGTAATTCTATTCCCGAAAAATATTGGAAACCCATCATCTGATCTTTATCTTTTATTCTTCCTCCCGATACCCGAAATTTTTAATCAGAAAATCACTGTCTCTCCAGTCTTTCTTCACCTTCACCCAAAGTTTTAAATTCACTTTGGCATCCAGCATTTTTTCCATCTCGTAACGCGCATTGGTTCCGATCTTTTTAAGCATCGACCCCTGCTTTCCGATAATAATTCCCTTGTGGGAATCCCGTTCACACACAATCGTTGCGTCGATATCATACATCTTTCCGCCTTTGCGCGGTTTCATCTGGTCGATGGCAACGGCAATTCCATGCGGTACTTCATCGCTTAACGCATGAAGTGCTTTTTCTCTTATGATCTCCGCACAGATCGCACGCTCCGGCTGATCGGTAATCGTATCCTCGTCATAAAACTGCGGACCATACGGAAGATACTTAAAAATAGAATCAATCACGTCATCCACATTCTGTCCGCGAAGGGCGGAAGTCGGAATAATCTCCGCGAAATCATAAATCTTGCGGTAGGTATCAATAAACTCCAGTACCTTGTCTTTTTCCACGGTATCAACTTTATTGATCACAAGAATCACAGGCGTCTGAACTTTTTTCAGCTGTTCTACAATGTGCTGTTCCCCCGCACCGATAAAATTACTCGGCTCCACCAGCCACAATACGACATCCACCTCGTTCAGTGTCTTTTCTGCAACATTTACCATATATTCACCAAGCTTATTTTTTGCTTTGTGAATTCCCGGCGTGTCAAGAAAAACGATCTGTCCACGCTCCATATCCGTATACACGGTCTGGATCCGGTTTCTGGTTGTCTGCGGCTTATTGGATGTGATTGCAATCTTCTGTCCGATCAGACGGTTCATCAACGTTGATTTTCCTACATTTGGTCTGCCGATAATTGTAACAAACCCTGACTTAAAATTTGCTGCTGTCATTTGTATCTCCTTTATCGTGCTATTCGCACAGTCCCTGAATTGAGGTAAACATACCGCTTTCTTCACGGATTGCATGCTCATTTCCCACTACACACAGACACTGATCGGAAAGGATCGAGGCGATCAGATCCGAAAGACTGCGGATATCTGCCGGTGTCGCTGTCAGTATCTCGTCACGCTCTTTCTGGATTTCCTCATAGGTCAGATGTTCCAGATAAGCAGCCATCGAACGGCTTCCCTTTGCTTCCGGGTTTAACGGTGTATCTAAAGCTCCAAACGTGCCAATGATATATTTTGTCATATCACGCTCATCCGGATCAAAGGATGCTACATATTCCGGAATTTTCTCATAGACGGCATTGGTCTTTGCCAGATTCGGGTCCCGGTAAGATACAAAATAACTGTCTCCGGTCCTAAGGAAAGAACTCATACATCCATATGCACCGCCCTTTACACGGATATTCATCCACAGATATTCATAGCTTAAAATCATTTTTAAAATCTTTAAGGTTCCGTGATATGCGTATCCATGGCTGATAAAGTTACCGGATCTTGCCACATACTGGATCTGGGAGGCGTCCGTAAATCCCTCATTTTTCTTAGAAAGCACCGGATGGATTGCAGCCTGCGCCGGTGTTCCTTCCGGAAGTTTCTCCAGATACTTCTGCATGATCGGGGAAGCTTTTTCATAAGAGACTTCTTCTCCGGTAAAGCTGACGAGCATTCTCTTTCTGACAAATACTTTTTCTATCAGCTGCTGCAGTTTTTCGGCTACCGCCTGCGGATTCTCTTTCATCTGTTCATCCAGTCTGCGGATCATCTGATTGTATGCAATACCAATTGTCGCATCATTATAAAATGCATAAACAGATTCGTAAGAAAGTGCACGCATTGCAGCTACCGTGTGCCCGCTGCTGCTTAAGTTCACCTGCAGTCTGGATTTCACCTGTGCAATCAGTTCAGCCAGTCGTTTGGTATCGTGCAGATCCGAACTGTTTAAGATTTCCTCTGCCAGTTTCATGGCATGCTCCAGATTGCTCTCAAGCACTTTCATGCGGATCTCAAATTTAACAGCCATCGCATCGTGATTCTTCAGATCCGGATACATGCTGACCCCACTGGAAATTCCACCGGTATAAATATTAATGGCATTTGCAAGATCGGCATAACTGTAGGATCTGGTATTGACATATCCGAGTACCGCGCGCAGAAGTCCAAGGTACGGAACCTCCTCCTCTGCAATGTCATTGCACTCAAACATCAGAGTAATATAATCGATGCCATTTGCCGGTGCCTCATGCCGGACAACCGGAATTTCTCCCATGTTCTCCTCCTTATTAGAAAACGGCATGGCTTCTTTTTTCATATCCTCTCTGCCAAGCATCGGAATTTTCAACAGATCTTCTTCCTTTGACGGCTCTTCCTGATATTCCCGCAGATGTCTGGTCTGGGCAATCAGCGCCTGCACCTCTTCGTCACTCAATCCGGCCTTGTATGCTGCAAGTTTTTCTGCCAGTGCCTGTTCTTTGGCACGGTTAAGCCCCTTCTCCGGCGCAACTACGACCACAGCACCATGCGCATTGTCAAGCAGATACTTCTGAATCAGATCTTCAAAATATCCGGTTTTGATCTGCTCCCGCAAAAACTGTAATGTATCCAGACATTCCAGATGAATAAACGGCTTGGTATCATCAAACAGCCAGCTTTCCATACACTGCAGTCCATACAAAAGTCCCTTCGGAAATTGTCCGTAATCTGCTTCCCGGAACCGGAATTCCGCACTGTTAATTCCCGCAAGAAGGGAATCCTGATTCAGACCTTCCTTTACCAGCTTCTGTAAGGTTTCCTCGATAATCTGCACAAAACGGGTCTGATCAGACTCATCGGCATTCTTAGCGACAATGGAGAACATCGGCTGAAGCATGCCATCCTCAAAAGATCCGTAGACATCTTCCCCGATTCCCGCATCAATCAGTGCCTGGCGTACCGGTGCTCCCGGCGCACTGACAAGGACATAATCCAGTATAGAAAATGCCTGATACAATTCACGGTCAAGAACGGTTCCCACCACTTTATTGTAAGAAAGATACGTGTGCTTCTCCTCCGGTTCATCCTCTGTGATCGGATACGTTCTGCGCTCGGATACTACCGCGTCAAATGGCTTTTGCAACTGGATTTGTGAATGTACTTCCACTTCATTTGCATCATAATGGCTTAAATATTCCTCATCCAGCCAGGTGAGCCTCTCTTCTATATCCATATCTCCGTACAAATAAATATAGGAGTTGCATGGGTGATAATATTTGTGATAAAACGCAAGATAGTTTTCATACGTCAGTTCCGGTATTTTTTCCGGGTTTCCTCCGGAATTTTTGCTGTAGGTGTTGTCTGGAAACAGTGCTTCCATAATTGCCGTCTCAAGCACTTCATCCGGGGAGGAATATGCCCCCTTCATTTCATTGTATACAACGCCGTTGATGGTCAGCGGTGCATCTTCTGACTCCAGCTCATAGTGCCAGCCTTCCTGCATAAAAATCTCTTTATACTTTGTAATATTTGGATGGAATACCGCATCCAGATATACCTCCATCAGATTTTTAAAATCCCGCTCATTGTAACTTGCTACCGGATACAGTGTTTTTTCCGGATATGTCATTGCATTCAAAAACGTATTGAGTGACCCTTTGGCAAGCTCAATAAAAGGGTCTTTGACCGGAAATTTATCCGATCCGCAAAGCGTGGTATGCTCGATAATATGCGGAACTCCTGTCTCATCTTCCGGGGGTGTCCGAAATCCGATCGAAAACACCTTGTTGTCATCTTCATTGGAAATGACACACACGCGTGCTCCGCTTTTTTTGTGTCGCAGAATATATCCCATGGATTCAATATCTGCAATCTTTCTTACTTCTATTATTTCATATGCTGACAATTTCAATTTATCCATATTTCTCTCATCCTTCCATTTTTATTTCAACGGAATAGTTTTATTCTTTCCGAATCGATACATCCATCTGTGGGAATGGAATTGAAATTCCATTTTCATCCAGTGCATTTTTCATCTGTTCCAGCAAACGCCACCGCACTGGCCAGTAATCTTCTGTTTTTACCCATACGCGAATGCCCATATCTACGGCACTATCCCCCAGATCCGATACAAAAATATCGACCGGTTCATCCTTTATCACTGCGGTTTCTGTCTTTACCACACCCTCAAGCACTGCTTTAACCTTTGACAAATCCGATGCATAGCCAACCCCGACGGTCAGATCAATCCGTCGCATATCCATATGGCTGTAATTGGTAATACTGCTGTTGGACAGACTTCCATTCGGAATCAGGATCAGTTTGTTATCAATGGTAAGCAGCTTGGTGTAAAAAATGGTAATCTCCTTTACAGTTCCTTCTTCCGATGAAGCATTATCCAATATATAATCGCCTACCACAAATGGTTTCAGCAACAAAATCAGAACACCACCGGCAAAATTAGAAAGGCTTCCCTGCAGTGCCAGTCCCATGGTAAGTCCTGCGGACCCCAGCACGGCAATCACAGAGCTTGTCGTCACGCCAAACTGCCCCAGAATAATCATTGCCAGCACAAAATAGAGCGCATATTTCACAAAAGAACTCAGAAAGGAAACCACACCGGCTTCTACTTTTCCGCGCTCTAAGAAACGGCGCACCATTTTCACCAGCATTTTGATCATCCGGCTGCCTACCAGAAGAATAATCACTGCAATCATCAGCTGAACGAGAAACCCCAGCAGAGATGGTGTCAGATCCTGTAAATATTTCCGGATAATTCCCGGATTTTTTGCCACTTCATTTAACACTTCACTCTCGGTGCTAAGCTGTGTCAGTTGGTCTGTTATTAAAATTCCCAATGTATTTCTCCATTTATGTCCTATAATGCCATTCTTTAAATCTCATGAATGAATAATCCACTGCGGAGTTTCGGCTCAAACCAGGTAGATTTCGGCGGCATGAGACGTCCCGCATCTGCCACAGCAAATAACTCCTGAATGGATGTCGGATACATGGCAAATGCAACCTGGCAGTCCTCATGGCATCTTCTTTCTAACTCTTTCATGCCACGGATTCCGCCGACAAAATCAATTCTTTTATCTGTCTTTGGATCACCGATTCCAAGTACCGGTGCCAAAAGTACATTCTGTAATACCGATACATCCAGTCCTTCTACCGGATCCTCCGGAACCGACTCCGGGCACATGGTACAACGATACCATTTATCAGAAAGGAACATTGAAAATTGTCCCTTTTTCACCGGTCGGACATCGTTTCCATTTTCGATTTTCTGCACATCAAAGAGTTCCTGCATTTTTGATAAAAATGCCTCTTCGGTCATACCGCCCAGATCCCGTACCACACGGTTGTAATCCATGATCATCAGTTCCTCATCCGGGAATAAAACGGAAAGGAAATAATTAAATTCTTCTTTTCCGGTATATCCCGGATGTTCTTCTCTCCGCTTAAATCCGACTTTTACCGCAGAAGCAGCTCTGTGATGTCCGTCTGCAATATAGATTTCCCCAATCTGTGCAAATGCATTCCGGATCGTTTTGATATCTTCCGGATCGGATATTACAAAAACACGGTGGCGAATACCATCTTCCGCAACAAAATCATATAAGGCATCCTGTTTCTTTGTCTTTGCCACAACCTCATTGATCACGGCATTGGCACGGTATGCCAGAAAGATCGGTCCGGTCTGTGCACTGCACGTATCTACGTGACGGATACGATCCTGTTCCTTATCCGCACGGGTATTCTCATGTTTTTTGATGACCTGATTCGCATAATCATCAATGGATGCACATGCCGCAATGCCGGTCTGTGTTCTTCCATCCATCGTCAGTTCATATATGTAATAACATTCTCTGTGATCCCGGATAAATGTGCCGTCTGCGATCCAGTCTTTTAACATCTGTGCCGCTTTGGCATATACTCTGTCATCATAGGTATCGACATCATCCGGAAACTGTGTCTCCGCACGGTCAATTGCCAGAAATGACTTTGGATTTTTTGCCACAACTTCTTTTGCTTCTTCTCTGTTATATACATCATATGGTAATGCAGCCACTGCAGATACTACATCTTCTGCCGGTCTGACACATACAAATGGTTTTATGTCTGCCATATTATCCTCCATAAATTGTGCTGGTTTATATACCTTTCTAGTATAATGGAAAAAATACGTTTATACAAGAAAAAATATGGCGGTTCTTTCGAACCGCCATACAGCAAAATGCTTATCTTTTCTGTTATTTTACAACGCGTACACGCAATACATCGTCAATTGCCTGCAGTTTTTTCAGCACATCATCGGTAATTTGGGAATCCACATCGATCAGTGCATATGCATAGTCACCCTTTGCCTTATTTGTCATATCTGACACATTGATATCTGCCTCTCCAAGAACGGTCGTATACTGGCCGATCATACCCTTGACATTCTTGTGCAGAATCGCAACACGTCCGGCTGTGGTACATGCTCCCATGTTGCAGTCCGGATAATTGACAGAATGGGTAATATTACCATTCTCCATGTAGTCACGAATCTCACGGACAGCCATAATTGCGCAGTTGTCTTCAGACTCTGCTGTAGATGCTCCAAGATGTGGAGTGACAATACATCCCTTTGCTCCAACAGTTGTAGTATTCGGGAAATCAGAAACATATTTCTTAATCTTTCCTGCAGCCAGCGCATCAACCATTGCCTCTTCATCTACCAGCAGATCTCTTGCAAAGTTTAATACAATTGCGGTAGGCTTCATCATTGCGATCGCATTGGCATCAATCATCTTTCTGGTAGAATCCAAAAGAGGTACATGGATCGTAATGTAATCGCACTCTTTGTAAATATCTTCTACATTGCTGATATGCTTTACGCTTCTGGATAAGTTCCATGCAGCATTGACAGAAATATATGGATCATATCCATATACTTCCATACCCATATGGGTTGCGGCATTTGCTACGAGCACACCGATGGCTCCAAGTCCGATGACACCTAATTTCTTTCCGGAAATCTCTGTTCCTGCAAAGTTCTTCTTCTGTTTCTCTGCAGTTTTTGCAATGTTATCATCGTTCTGGTTTGCCAGACACCAGTCAATACCACCGACAATATCGCGGGATGCATATAACATTCCTGCAAAAACAAGTTCTTTTACACCATTGGCATTTGCACCCGGTGTATTAAATACAACGATACCTTTGTCAGCACATTTGTCAAGCGGAATATTGTTGACACCTGCACCGGCACGGGCAACTGCAAGCAGTGAATCCGGAAGATCCAGATCGTGCATTGCCGCACTGCGGACAAGTGCTGCATCAGCGCCTGCCAGATCGTCAACTTTTTTGTAATCATCAGAAAATAAATCCAGACCTACCCCAGCGATAGGATTTAAGCATGTATAATTAAACATTTTATGCATTCTCCTTCTCAAATTTCTTCATGAACTCAACAAGCTTTTCTACGCCCTCTTTTGGCATTGCGTTGTAAATGGATGCACGCATACCGCCAACGGTACGATGTCCTTTCAGGTTTACGAAGCCAGCCTCGGTTGCCTCTTTTACGAATTTCGCATCCATATCCTTGTCTCCGGTTACGAACGGTACATTCATCAGAGAACGGTCTTCTTTTCTGACAGTTCCCTTGAACAGTTTACTCTCATCCAGGAAATCATAAAGGATCTTTGCTTTTTCAATGTTGCGTCTCTGCATTTCCTCTAAGCCGCCCATCTTTTTCAGCCACTTAAAGACTTTACCGCAGATATAAATGCCGTAGCATGGCGGTGTGTTGTACAGACTGTCTTTGTCTGCCTGTGTCTTCCACTTGAGCATGGTTGGTGTGCCAGGAAGTACATCATCTGTAATCAGGTCTTCCCGTGCAATTACGATTACAACACCTGCCGGTCCGATATTCTTCTGTACGCCACCATAGATTACGCCATACTTTGTCACATCTACAGGCTCAGATAAGAAGCAGGAAGATACATCTGCTACCAGTGTCTTTCCCTTTGTGTTTGGAAGCTTCTTGTATTTGGTTCCGTAAATGGTGTTGTTCTCACAGATATAAACGTAATCCAGATCATCCGGAATATCCAGATCGGAACAATCCGGAATATAAGAGAATGTCTGATCTGCAGAGGATGCAAGCTCAATTGCCTCTCCGTACATCTGTGCTTCCTGATACGCCTTCTTTGCCCACTGTCCTGTGACAATGTATCCGGCTTTCTTATTCTTCATCAGGTTCATAGGAACTGCTGCAAACTGCTGGGATGCTCCACCCTGTAAGAACAATACCTTATAATTATCCGGAATGTTCATCAGCTCTCTTAAATCTTTTTCTGCATCCTTGATGATGTCATCGAACACTTTAGATCTGTGGCTCATTTCCATAACGGACATGCCGCATCCTCTGTAATCCAACATTTCATCTGCTGCTTCCTGCAGTACCTCCTCCGGCAATACTGCCGGTCCTGCTGAGAAATTGTATACTCTGCTCATTTCAAACTTCCTCCTATATTTTACTATGCTGTTGCTTATTTATTCTTGCTCTCGAAATCTTTTCCATCGAAACATTCATTGATCGGAGCCCCCGGTGCAACCATCGGCCATACCTTGTCATCCGAATCCACAATTGCGTCAATTACAAACGGCGTCTTACATTCCAATGCTTCCTGAAAAGCTGCAATAAACTCTTCCTGTGTTGTCACACGACGGGCAGCTGCGCCCATCGCCTCTGCAATCTTTACGTAGTCCACACCGTCATCTAAAACCGTTGCGGAATAATGCTGTTTATAGAAAAGTGTCTGCCACTGGCGGACCATTCCGAGTACATGGTTATTGACAATCACTTCAATCAACGGAATCTTTTGTCTGGATGCTGTTGCAAGTTCATTCATATTCATGCGGAAACATCCGTCTCCCGCAATATTGATCACCTGCTTATCCGGATTTGCAGTCTGTGCACCAATTGCAGCGCCAAGACCATACCCCATCGTACCAAGACCTCCGGATGTCAGCAGGGTTCTTGGTTTACTGTATTTAAAATACTGTGCAGCCCACATCTGATGCTGACCGACTTCCGTGACCATAATGGCATCTTTTGCCATCTCATAGATCTTTGCGATCATAAACGGACCACTTAACCCTTCCTTTGGAATGGTCATAGGATACATCTTCTGATAATCCGCAATATGGGAAAGCCACTCGGTATGTTTCTGCTGCTCAAGTTTTTCATTCAGCTTTCCGAGGACGATTGCCACATCCCCGATAATGCTGTGATTTACGATAATATTTTTATTGATTTCTACCGGATCAATATCAATCTGCAGAATCTTTGCCTGTTTTGCAAATTTCTTTGGATTTCCAAGTACACGGTCAGAAAAACGAACACCAATTGCGATCAGAAGATCACATTCACTGACACCGAGATTGGACGTCTTTGTTCCGTGCATTCCAAGCATTCCGGTATAGTTTTCTGATGTTCCATCATATGCACCTTTTCCCATCAGTGTGTCGCAGACCGGTGCATCTGTTTTTTCTACAAATGTCTTTAATACTTCACTGGCTCCGGAAAGGATTGCTCCTCCTCCGACAAATATGTACGGCTTCTTTGCCTTTTCAATCATCTGGATGGCTTTCTTTAAATCATCCTCATTGAATGCCGAACAATCCGGCTGCGGCATTTTTGGCTCTTTCTTTATATACTCTGTTTTGTTGGCAGTCACATCCTTGGTGATATCTACCAGAACCGGGCCCGGACGTCCTTTCCGCGCAATGGAAAAAGCTCTGCGAATCGTATCGGCAAGTTTTGTTACATCTTTTACAATAAAACTGTATTTTGTAATCGGTGTTGTGATGCCAGCAATATCAATTTCCTGAAAACTGTCTTTTCCGAGGAGTGATACCCCAACATTGCAGGTGATTGCCACGATCGGAATGGAATCCATATACGCAGTTGCGATACCGGTCACCAGATTGGTGGCTCCCGGTCCGCTTGTTGCCATACAGACTCCGACTTTTCCTGTACTTCTGGCATATCCGTCTGCTGCATGGGAAGCCCCCTGCTCATGCGATGTAAGTACATGCCGGATTTCCGGATGTTTGTATAATTCATCATAAACGTTCAGGATTGCACCGCCCGGATATCCGAAAACGGTATCTACACCCTGTTCTTTCAGGCATTCTATAATCACCTGTGATCCTGTCAACTGCATTTTCTAACCCTCTATCCTTTATTTCTCTTCTGGCACTTCCAAGACAGCTCCACGGTTTCCGGAAGTAACCAGTGCAGAATATCTCTTAAGATATCCGGTGGTAACCTTCGGCTCTCTCGGCTGCCATTTTGCACGTCGTGCGGCCATCTCTTCATCCGAAACATCTACGTTCAATGTCATCTCCGGGATATTGATCTTTATGATATCGCCCTCTTCTACCAGAGCAATCGGTCCCCCAACTGCTGCTTCCGGAGAAACATGTCCGATGGATGCGCCTCTGGATGCACCGGAAAAACGTCCGTCGGTAATCAGGGCAACGGAACTGCCAAGCCCCATACCGGCAATCGCAGAAGTCGGATTTAACATTTCTCTCATACCAGGTCCACCCTTCGGTCCCTCATAGCGGATGACAACGACATCACCCTCTACAATCTTGCCGCCCTTGATCGCTGCGATAGCATCTTCCTCACACTCAAAGACTCTTGCCGGTCCTTCATGAACCATCATCTCATCGACAACAGCAGAACGCTTAACCACCGAACCATCCGGTGCCAGATTTCCTTTCAGAACAGCCAGACCACCGGTCTTGGAATATGGATGATCAACCGGACGGATGACTTCCGGATTGCGGTTCACTGCGTTTGCAATGTTCTCTCCGATCGTCTTTCCGGTTACGGTCATACAATCGGTATGTAACAGACCGATATCTGCCAGTTCTTTCATCACTGCATATACACCGCCGGCTTCATTGAGATCCTCCATATAAGTAGGACCAGCCGGTGCCAGATGGCAGAGGTTTGGTGTCTTTTCGCTGATCGGGTTTGCAAAGCTGATATCAAAATCAAAACCGATCTCATGCGCGATCGCCGGCAGATGCAGCATGGAGTTTGTAGAACATCCCAGTGCCATATCTACTGTCAGTGCATTTAAGATGGACTCTTTTGTAATAATATCACGCGCGCAGATATTCTTGCGGAACATATCCATAACTGCCATACCTGCATGTTTTGCAAGTTTGATACGTTCCGAGTAAACAGCCGGAATCGTTCCGTTTCCGCGAAGTCCCATACCAAGAGCTTCGGTTAGACAGTTCATAGAGTTTGCTGTATACATGCCGGAGCAGGACCCACAGGTCGGGCAGACTTTATTCTCATATTCAAGCACATCATCCTCTGTCATGGTTCCTGCTGCGTAAGATCCGACTGCCTCAAACATGGAAGAAAGACTTCTCTTCTTTCCCTGCACATGTCCGGCAAGCATCGGTCCGCCGGATACAAATACGGTCGGAAGATTCAGACGGGCAGCTGCCATCAGAAGCCCCGGTACATTCTTATCACAGTTTGGCACCATAACCAGTGCATCAAACTGATGGGCGATAGCCATACACTCCGTGGAATCTGCAATCAGGTCTCTGGTAACCAGAGAATATTTCATGCCGACATGTCCCATGGCAATACCATCACATACCGCGATTGCCGGAAATACAACCGGTACGCCACCTGCTTCCGCAACGCCGAGTTTTACGGCGTTTACAATTTTATCAATATTCATATGGCCCGGAACAATTTCATTGTAGGAACTTACAATTCCGACCATCGGTTTTTTTAATTCTTCTGCGGTAAATCCGAGCGCATTGAAAAGACTGCGCGCCGGAGCCTGCTGCATACCGCTCCTTGCGTTATCACTTATCATATTATGTTCTCCTTAAACTCTCTCTGCGATCAGGTCACCCATCTTTGCTGTACCAACCTGTTTAATCCCTTCTGTGCTCTCTCCTGCCTGCGGCATGATATCAATGGTACGATATCCTTCTTTTAATACCTGTTTCACGGCATTTTCAATCGCATCAGCCTCTTTATCCAGATCAAACGTATAGCGAAGCATCATGGCTGCACTTAAAATGGTTGCAATCGGGTTGGCAATGCCTTTTCCGGCAATATCCGGTGCAGACCCGCCACTCGGCTCATATAAACCGAATTTGGTATCATTCAAACTTGCGGATGATAACATACCGATGGAACCGGTCACCATGGAAGCCTCATCGGATAAAATATCTCCAAACATATTCTCCGTCAGAATCACGTCAAACTGTTTTGGATCTTTCACAAGCTGCATTGCACAGTTATCGACAAGCATATGCTCATACGTTACTTCCGGATAATCTTTTGCAACTTCTTCTACGATTTTTCTCCAGAGCCGGGAAGAATCCAGAACATTTGCCTTATCCACGGAAGTTACCTTTTTGCGGCGCTTCATTGCAATGTCAAAACCTCGCTTTGCAATTCTGCGGATCTCATTTTCATTGTAGGTAAGTGTATCGGTTGCTGTCGTCACGCCATCTACTTCCTCTGTCTTTCGCGCTCCGAAATACAAACCGCCTGTCAGCTCACGCATAATCATCATATCAAATCCTGTTCCGATGATATCATCACGCAGTGGACATGCAGCCTTTAATTCTTCATATAAATATGCCGGGCGAAGGTTTGCAAACAGATTGAGCGATTTACGCAGTTTTAAAAGTCCTGCCTCCGGACGAAGCTCCGGTGCTAACTTGTACCACGGGGATGTGGAAGTATTTCCTCCGATAGATCCCATCAGTACCGCATCACTTGCTTTTGCTGCCGCAATCGCATCATCGGTCAAAGGAACTCCGGTTGCATCAATCGAGCATCCCCCCATCAGGATATCCGTATAGTGAAATAAATGACCATATTTTTTTCCAATCTGGTCTAATACTTTTTTTGCCTCTGTAACGATCTCCGGTCCAATACCGTCTCCCGAGATCACACCAATTTGACATTCCATTGCTTTTCCTCTTTTCTACTCTGCTGTTTCAAAGTCTATTACCTATTAATATATAGCAACAGGGCCTTCTTTTCAACTAAAAATCCATTTTACTTTTTCATAAATAATATAATCTGAGATTATAATAGTTCTTTTTTATTATTCTGAATTGAAAAAGGAATGCAAAAAGGTGCCGCAAATGCGACACCCTCTCTCATGTTCTTTATGATGCGGATTCTGCTTTTTCTACATCTGCAATTGCAGCTTTCTGCATTGGAATACGACAGTTTTTGTTGTTTCCGAACTCTACGATAACGGTATCATCTACAATATCAATAATTGTTCCATAGAAACCGGATGTAGTAAGAACGGTGTCTCCCACAGCTACTTCAGAAAGCATCAGATCTTTTTTCTTCTGCTCCTTCTTCTGTGGACGAATCATCAGAAAATACATAAATCCGAAGATTACTACCAGCCAGATAATCATACCAAACATGCCCATTCCGCCGGAAGCGGAAGCGCTGCTATTTGCTAAAATTGCGCTCATCAATGTTTCCTCCTATATTCAAATACTAAAACCCATTCTACACAACTTCCGTTCTTTGGGCAAGCCTTTTTGGCTTTTTTAGACATTTTTTATACTTGACTGTCCCATCCGGTACAGTTTTTCTTCTTTGTAGGAAGCAAAATTTCCGGCATCGAGAGCATCCCGGATCTCTTCCATCATGGTATTGTAAAAATACAGGTTATGAAGAACACACAGGCGCATGCCAAGCATTTCCTTTGCTTTTAACAGATGCCGGATATAGGCTCTGCTGTAGTGCCGGCATGCCGGACACTGGCAGCCCTCCTCAATCGGACGCATGTCTTTTTCGTATTTCTGGTTAAACAGATTCAACTTTCCTTCGTTGGTATATACATGTCCGTGGCGTCCGTTTCTGCTCGGATATACACAGTCAAAGAAATCGATTCCGCGCGCTACCCCCTCGAGAATATTGGCAGGTGTTCCCACGCCCATCAGATACGTCGGCTTGTTTTTCGGAAGATACGGAACGGTCTCCTCTATGATCTGATACATCTGTTCATGGGTTTCTCCCACTGCAAGTCCGCCAATTGCATACCCATCCAGATCCAGTTCCGAAATTCTCTTTGCATGGTCCGTCCGGATATCCGAAAAAATTGCTCCCTGGTTAATTCCAAACAACAGCTGCTCTTTATTAATCGTATCTTCCAGACTGTTCAGACGCTGCATTTCTTTTTTGCACCGCTCCAGCCAGCGGGCCGTACGCGCAACAGAATCTTCGACATATCTGCGCTCTGCCACACTCGATGGACACTCGTCAAATGCCATGGCAATCGTCGATCCGAGGTTTGACTGGATCTGCATGCTCTCTTCCGGTCCCATAAAGATCTTTGCGCCATCTACATGGGAATGGAAATATACGCCCTCCTCCTTAATTTTTCGGAGTCCTGCCAGGGAAAACACCTGAAATCCGCCGGAATCTGTCAGAATCGGACGATCCCAGACCATAAACTTATGCAGTCCGCCCATTTCTTTGATCAGCTTGTCTCCTGGACGCACATGCAGATGATAGGTATTGGACAGTTCCACCTGACATTTGATCTCTTTGAGATCCATTGTTGAAACAGCACCCTTGATTGCGGCCACCGTTCCCACGTTCATAAACACCGGCGTCTGGATATCTCCGTGCACCGTATGAAACACCGCACGTTTCGCACTGCCTTCCTGTTTTAACAACTCATATGTAGCCATTTTCTGTTATTCCTCTTTCTTTTTATTTACTTTCGAATTCTGCGGATCAAAATACCGTTGGACAAAAGTGTGGAATCTATGTAATGTCGTTCAAGCAGAATTTCTCCCTGCGGCACTACCTCGACATCTTCCTCACAGCAGTTAATCAGCACTTCCACATAACAATCCGGAAAATCCACTTTCTGAAACTGGATCACACGCCTGTACGCTGCATAATCATTCGGAAAATGAAAATTACGGCTTTTTAAGAGCGGTTCCTGCCGGCGCAGATGAATCAGTGTAGATATGATCCTGCTGCGCTCTGCATACTTTCCGGCCTCAATATCCGACCACGGCATACATCTGCGGCAGTCCGGATCATAGCTTCCTTCCATGGCAATTTCTGTTCCGTAGTAAATGCACGGACTTCCCGGCATTGCAAAAAGCACAGCAATCTGTGCAAAATATTCATCCAGATTCTTCACATCCGAGCGAAGCCGCTTGGTATCATGCGAATCGAGCAGATTAAACAGCACATCATTGGTCTGCTGCATATAGCTTGTATAGCAGCGGTTGATTGTATACTCAAAGTCTTCATTCGTCAGGCTCTTATCAATCCAGAAATCCTTGATACTTTGCCCAAGCGGATAATTCATTACCGCATCAAACTCATCTCCGCGCAGCCACGGAAGCGCGTTGTGCCAGATTTCTCCGAGAATATAAATATCCGGGTTGATCTCCTTGACCCGCGCATGCAGTTCTTTGCAGAATCTGTGGGAAACTTCATTTGCCACATCCAGACGGATTCCATCGATTCCGTAATTTTCCACCCAGTTGGCACAAATATCTACAAAATATTTGCGTACTTTCGGATTGTTTGTATTGATCTTTGGCATGGAATCAAAAAAGGCAAATGTATAATACTGTTTCTTCTTTGCCGCCTGCCCGTTTTTATCAAACGGCCATTCATTGATCATAAACCAGTCATAATATTCCGACTCCGGTCCCTTTGCAAGCACATCCTGCCACGGTGCGAAATAATATCCGGAATGATTGAACACACCGTCAAGCATTACGCGGATGCCCCGCTTATGCGCTTCCTTCACAAGGTGTTTAAAGGTTTCCTCATCGCCAAAACGCGGATCAATCTTCGTATAATCCGTGGTATCGTATTTGTGATTTGACGGAGCTTCGTTGATCGGTGTCAGATACAGACCGTTGATTCCCAGATTCTGCAGATAATCCAGCTTGTCTGTAATCCCCGCCAGATCTCCTCCGAAACATTCCTCATTGGTCACGCTTCCATGCTCTCTCCACAAAACCACATTCTCAGGATCATTGGAAGGATCTCCGTTGCAGAAACGATCCGGGAAAATCTGATACCATACGGTATCATTGACCCATGCCGGGGTACGCGGTACATCACAGGGATTCATCCACGGGAAAACAAAGCACTGACGGCTTCTGCCCTCCAGATGCATCTGTTCGCTGCTGACAAACCCGTCTTCAAAATAAAACCAGCTTTCCTCCTCTGTCTGAAGTTCAAAATAATACTTCAGACGCTTGTACTCCGGACGCACGGTTGTGGTCCACCAGATCTGATTTTTTAACCGCTTTTTATATATGATCGGCTCCTTTTTTCCATCCCAGTGCTCCCCACCGCCTAATATTCCCGCGGCAAACGGATCTCCGAGTATAATGGATACCGATTTTACATCGTAGCCCGTTTTTATATTGATAATCAGCTCATCCTCATTCAGCGGATAACAGTAATTGTCACTCGCCTGATGATATACTGCGTTAAATTCCATATGTTCCCCCTCTCTTTTTTATGTCTATTTCCTTTAAATATTACCATATCTCTCTTGACTATTCAATGCGATGTTTTTTATAATATCTCTTAGAATATTAACGTTTTTAAGGAGGCATTTATGGCAGGCTCATCATTTGGCAATTTATTTCGTATCACCACATGGGGGGAATCCCACGGCAAAGGCATCGGTGTTGTTGTGGATGGCTGTCCTGCCGGACTCAGCCTCTGTGAAGAAGATATCCAGAAATTTTTAGACCGGCGTAAACCCGGCCAGTCCAAATTTACCACACAGCGCAGGGAAAGTGACACGGTAGAAATCTTATCCGGTGTCTTTGAGGGAAAAACAACCGGTACCCCGATTTCCATGATGGTCTGGAACAAGGACCAGCACTCTGCCGATTACAGTGAAATTGCCTCCTACTACCGACCGGGACATGCTGATTTCTGTTTTGACGAAAAATACGGATTTCGTGATTACCGCGGCGGCGGACGCTCCTCGGGGCGCGAAACGATCGGACGCGTTGCCGGCGGTGCAATTGCGATCAAAATTTTAGAGCAGATGGACATCTCCATACTTGCCTACAGTCAGGCAATCGGTCCGGTGTCCATTGATCCTGCTCGGTTTGATCCCGCAGAAATTTCAAAAAACAAGCTGTATATGCCGGATGCAACAGCCGCAGCAAAAGCCAGCGCATATCTCGAAAAATGTTTACAGGAACAAAACTCCAGCGGTGGCATCATCGAATGTCAGATTTTTGGGCTTCCCGTCGGACTCGGTGATCCCGTTTTTGAAAAACTCGATGCGAATCTGGCAAAAGCAATCCTCTCGATCGGTGCCGTAAAGGGCTTTGAAATCGGAGCCGGATTTGGTGCAGCTACCGCTACCGGACTAACCAACAACGATGCATTTTGCATGGAGAATGGACACATCTCCAAGAGAACCAATTATTCCGGTGGCACGCTCGGTGGCATGAGTGATGGCTCTCTGTTATTTTTCCGCGCAGCTGTCAAACCGACACCGTCCATTGCAGCAACACAGCAGACCGTCAACAAAGACGGAAAAGAAATTGAGATCAGTATCAAAGGACGACACGATCCGATTATCGTTCCGCGTGCAGTAGTCGTTGTTGAGGCAATGACAGCTATCACAATTTTAGATGCGCTCCTTTCCAACATGACCGCAAGGCTTGACCGGATTATTGATTTTTACAGACAATAACGTTTAATCACAATAAAAATTGGCAGTGAGGCTACGATGCAACAGCTTCACTGCCAATTTTTTCTTGTTTATTTTTCGTAAAGAAATTCTTCCGGCAATGTAACGTTAAAATCTTTTGCCAGATCCCGGAAATTGTCCGGAGTGATCGTCTGAAGCTTATCCGGTCTCATGGATAACATCTTCACAAGAATTTCTGCCGATTTCTCAGCGGTGTGCATCAGACCGAATGTCAGATCAAAATCTTCGCCTGCTGCGAACATTCCGTGATGTGCCCAAATGGCCAGATCATACTTTTTCATCAGTTCACTTGTTGCAACCGCGATCTCTCTTCCTCCCGGAACCATCCACGGAACAACACCGACACCGTCCGGAAAAACAACCGGACACTCCGTTGCCATCTCCCACAGTTCTCTCGTAAACACTTTATCTTCGAGTGGAAGTACAAATGTGAGTGCGATAATATTGGTGGTATGTGCATGATAGACCACGCGGTAATTTGGATTTTGAAGTTTTTTTACTTCGAGATTCATCAAATGACTCGGAAGCTCGGAAGTCGGTCTGCCTCCATTGACCAGCCCCCAGACAATACGGTAATTTTCACCTTTTTCGTCCAGTTCAATCATGCAGATGGAATCTTCCGGCTTAATGATCACATTGCGGAAATACTTACCGCTTCCCGTAACCAGAAAAAACTCGCCGGCAAGATTCGGTACACTTGTGCCAATTGGCTGCCATTCCTTCGCCTTAAAATTCTCTTTTATCAATTCTACTTCTTCCGGTTTTACACGATAAGAAAGGTTTCCACCATTTCTCTCATGCCATCCCTGCTCCCATCCGTCATTCGCCATGCGGATAAATTCCTGTACAAATTCTGCATCTAAAAAATTCATAATTATAATTCCTCTTTTCTATTCTTTTTTAATTTCTCTTTTCCAATACTTCGTTCTCATACTTTTCGATTTCATCATAGAAATGAAGATCATCAACGACGCCCTCACGTCTTAAGTACTCATCCCATATCTCACCGATCGGCAACATCTTCACCGCCTCATTCATAACCATAAGTTTGCTCATCTGATTCGTATCCTGAAGCGCTTTGAGCATTGCATTCGGTGTACATAAAGCTATAAGAAGGGCTTTCTGCCAGCTTCGAAATCCTGTTGCAAGTGCCGAAACACGGTTGATACTTGCATCAAAATAGTCCAAAGCCATATAGACACGGTCAAGCGCATTATCTCTTACAATTTCTTTTGCCATCTCCTTCGTCTCATCATCAAGAATCAGCACATGATCGGAATCCCAGCGCACACCTCTTGTGATATGCAATGCAAATTCCGGATAAAAGCAGAGCATTGCCGGAATCTTGTCAGATACATACTCCAGTGGATGATAATGTCCGTTGTCCATAAGTGGCATACAGCCGTCATGTAAAGCAGCAAAACTAAGTGTAAACTCAGCCGATCCGACTGTGTAAGACTCCACACCTATACCGAAAACTTTTGACTCCACACAAGGCTTTACGAGGTTATGATCGTATGGCTCCGATAAGATCTGCTCGATGGAATCCTTGTATCGCATACGAGGTCCCATACGGTCTGCCGGAACATCTTTAAATCCATCACCGGTCCAGATGTTCATAACGCAAGGCATTCCGGTCTCTTTTGCAAAATATTCCGAGATGCGGATGCATGCCTTTCCGTGATTGATCCAGAAACGTCTTGTCTCCTCGTCCGGACTCGAAAGTGTCTGACCGTCCTTTACTTTCTCGTGTGAGAAAAAGGTCGGATTAAAATCGATACCCATATGATGCTTCTTGGCAAATTCTACCCATTTAGCAAAATGCTTTGGTTCAAGCGCATCTCTGTCTGCAAATTCCCCCGGTGCAAAGATTGCATAAGATGCATGTATGTTTAATTTTGCGGTTCCCGGCATCAGTCTCATCGCTTCTTCCATATCTGCCATCAACTGTTCCGGCGTTCTAGCACGGCCCATATAATTACCGGTCGTTTGAATGCCTCCAGTAAGTCCTCCGTCATTGTCAAAACCGATCACATCATCCAGCTGCCAGCAGTGAAGCGATACCGGAACTTTCTTTAATGTCTCGATCGCCTTGTCGGTATCCACACCGAGTGCTGCATATTTTTCTCTTGCTGCTTCGTAATTTGTCATGTCTCTTCTCCTTTACTTTTCGTATTTATGAATTGGGAAGGAAGCATAAACACATTGTCTTGCCTCCTTTAAGTTTTCTAATTCTCCCGCTGCGATCATCTGCGCACAGAGATTACCGATCGCAGTCGCTTCCGTCGGTCCTGCATAGATTGTCTTCTTCGTGAAAAATGCGGTCAGTTTGTTCAGATAATCCGCATTGGCACCGCCACCAACGATCTGAATACAGTCGTATGTTTTTCCGGTCAGTTTCTCAATCTCCTTTGCTGTATCGGCATAGCATTTTGCGAGACTGTTGTAGATCACACAGGCAACTTCCGCAATGCCATGTGGCACCTGCTGTCCACTCTCTTTACAGGCTTTCTGCACCTCGCTCGTCATATGCTCCGGCGCAAGAAATCTCGGATCGTTGGCATCAACGAAAGAAGGAATCGTCTGCTTTGACGCAAGTTCGCTGATCTCTCCAAAACCAAGTTCCGGGGCTATCTCCTTTCGCACCGACTGGATCATCCAGAGTCCCATAATATTCTTAAGATAGCGGAAGCGATAATCGTATCCGCCCTCATTCGTCATGTTATGCTTTCTGCTTTGCTCATCACAGGCAGCTTCTTTCAATTCGGTTCCCATCAATGACCATGTTCCGGAACTGATATAAAGTGGCTGTTCCTCTTTGGATGGAACTGCCATCACTGCAGAAGCTGTATCATGCGTTGCCGGCAAGACTACTTTGCATTCAAAACCTACCTGTTTCTGAATAGAATCCGCCAAGTTTCCGACAATGCTTCCCGCCATCATAATTGTCTGAAAGAGGGTTCTCGGATATCCCAGCCGATCAATCAATGCCCAGTTCCAGTCATTGGCTTTCGGATCAACCAGCTGTGTTGTTGTCGCGTTTGTATATTCCTGTAACTTATTTCCCGTCAAAAGAAAGTTAAAATAATCCGGAATCATAAGCATACTTTGTGCCCTATCCAGGCTTTCCGGATTCTGCTGCTTAAGCGCCATTAGCTGATAGATCGTATTAAACTTCTGCTTTTGAATACCCGTAATTTCATACAAATCATTTTCCGAAATAATCTCATATACCTGCTTGTCCATCCCATCCGTTCTCGCATCACGATATGCCACGGCATCACCAATTCTTTGTCCCTGATCATCCAACAATACAAAATCTACAGCCCAGGTATCGATTCCCATACTATACGGAATCTTTCCTATATCCGCACATTTCTTCATTCCGGTTTGAATTTCCCCAAAAAGCTGATCCACATTCCACACTTTATGTCCGTTATGTTCCTGCATTCCGTTTGGAAACCGATAGATCTCCTCTAAGACAATTCGCCCGTCTTTCTTATGCGCAAGAATATGGCGTCCACTCGACGCTCCGATATCAATCGCCAGATAATATCTGTTTTCCATTGTCTGCCCCCTTTTTCTCTTATCTGATACACCAAAAAGATAACAAAAATAAGGACAGCTTTTTAGCCTCTGATTAGACTAAAAAACTGTCCTTATTTTCTGAATAGCCTTTATTATCTTCTCATATGTTTTTCTTTCTTTTCTTCATACATGCGCTTGTCCGCCGATTCGATCAACTGATTTAAATCATCAATCTCGTCAGATGCATGTACGGAACATCCGATACTGGCAGACAATTGGTAGATTCTCTTCTCGTTTTGATTTTCTTTTTCCATTGTATTTTTTATCTTACTTACGATCATCTGCATCCGCTTGGCATTCGTACAACTCCCAAACACCACAAATTCATCACCTCCATAACGCATTACCAGACAATCCTTCGGAACTGATGCCTTTATCACATCTGCCATCTCGCGTATGAAAGCATCGCCGACCTCATGCCCTAACCCATCATTGACACTCTTTAGACCGTCAATATCCAAAAAAATCATAAATGCCCGCCGATGTTGTCCTTTAATCCGTTCAACAACCGCATTTGCGGAATAAAAAAAGCCACTCCGATTGAACACCTGTGTCAGCATGTCATACTTCCACATACGGTTGATCTTCTCATTCATCTGATTGATCCATTTCCATTTGCGAATATTTTCGAGTGCCATACTGATATTAACCGTCCATAAATATGCAAGCTCACTTTTTAACGCAAAGACACTTCCATCCGAGACACAATATCCATAACATATTTTTTGATAATAAATTGGTGTCACTATGTAGAATGTTTTCTGTAATTTATTTCTCATTTCATAAGGCAAAATTTCCTTTGACGGAAATTTTCCATAGGAGTCAAACTTTCTATCATGATAGGCAAGCGGTATATGAACCTTTTGGGTATAGTGCTCACAAATCGCTTGTTCTCTGATATTAGTTTTTATGTCATCATACGCAAACAACTTTTTTTCATCACACAGGCAAAGATAAAACTCTTTCATATCTGATCGGATAACATATTTTTTTAACCGCGAACACAATTCTTCCACACTCTCAAGCCCGGTCAGATCGAGTTCCATACTTTTTAACGCATCTAGTGCCTCCTCATAGCTTAAGCATTGGTTCTGATATTCCACTCGAAGATCCCGGATCGACTTTGGTGTCCGGCAGTTACATCCGCAGCTTTCCCGATACAGAATCTGGGTTTCCAATTTCACAGATGTATGACTTTGTGCATCAAAAAGCAGATCGACCGCCTTTTCCCCGAGCATTTCCTGTCTGCGATCAACGGTCGTCAAAGACGGAATATAAAATGCGGACAGCTCATCATTGTCAAAACCGGTTACTACGATATCTTTTGGGATTTCATAACCATACTGCTGCAAGCGCTCCATTCCGCCGATCGCCATCGCATCATTTGCAAATACAATTGCCTGCGGCGTCTGGTTTTTCATAAAATATTCGATGGCTTTTCTTCCGCTTTCACGATTATAATTTCCGCAGTAAACCTGACAATCACAAACAGGAATGCCATGCTCTTCCATAGCATCCCTATATGCCCGATAACGTTCCATTCCTTCTTTGCCCTGCAGAATACCGCACACATAATTGATTTTTGTCAGATGATGTTTCTTTATCAGATGTTCTACAATACGTTTCTGGCTATTGTAATCCGATATTCCGACATTATGCATTCCATCAATATATTCATCAACACTTACCGCTGGAATCCTGCTCTCTTTTATCCGGTTCATCAACGAGTTGGAAGCCGGTTCATATTGTATTGAATTTTTCATAACGATCACACCATCGTAGGTAGTAAGATCCGGAAGTTCCATAATTTGAAATGCTCCGACTTTGTTTTCTTCCGACTCATCATAGTTCACAAAGCATGTAAAAATAAATACATCCGTATCGAATTCCGCAGCACGTCTTAATACACCGTCGATCACACGATTCTGATTATCAAAACTGATTGCACCTGCAAGAAACGCAATTTTTTTTCTCATGTTTCCCATCTTTCCCTGAATCTGATCCTAAATTTTCTGAAAACGATTCATTTCTTCCATAAGATGTTTTGAAGAGTCAACGTTTTCCGTTGCTTGTTGTCGAATGTTCGTGATAGAATTTGCAAGATCAGACACATTTTCTGTTGCACTGCTAATTCCCTGTGCATTTTCTTCCACAACCGTTGATATGTTGGTGATTCCATTATTCATCTCAGCCATAACCTTATGTAATGCCGAAATATTAAAAACAGCCATAACAGAATCCATATGCTCTGCCTTCTCATAATACGTATCCGTAGCACCTTCAAATCCAACGTAATCACTCATAATCCGATTTTGTACAAAGTACATAAGATTTTGTGCATTCTCCATAAGTTGATTTACTGCCGATATCACTTCTACACTAATACTCTGAATATCATTTGCAGTATTTTTACTGTTTTCAGCCAATTGTCGAATTTCTTCAGCCACAACAGCAAAACCTTTCCCTACTTCTCCGGCACGCGCAGCTTCAATAGATGCATTTAAAGCCAGAAGATTTGTCTGACTTGCAATATCAAGAATATCATTGGTTAAATTATTTATATTTGTAATCTGCCTGCTCGCCTCTATCGAAGAAAATAAAGCATTCTGTTTTTCATTAATAAGATTTGAAATTTCATTTTTCTTCTTTTCAGTTTCTTCTTTTACGCCAATTGCCAAAGCTTTAATATCGGAAGAAATGGAAACACCTTCCTTCGTCTGATCACCTACATTATTAACAAACTCCAATATCTCATGTGTATTCTTCATAAGCCCTTCAATTGAAGATGCTATTTCTTCCATACTTGCCGTAATTTCTTCCATCGTCGTAGCAATATAATTTACATTTTCGCTGGAACTGTTCACTTCTGTATTCATCACCCCAAGAGAATTCTGCATTGACTCCGATTGGTGGTGAACTTTACGAATAACCATCTGTAATTGAATAATAAAATTATTAATACCTTCTGACAATTGACCGATTTCATCATGTGAACGGACTGTAATGCGTTTTGTAAGATCTCCTTTTTTCTTGTTAATATCATCAATAATATGATCTAACTGACAACTGGCTGCACTTGCCGGTTTGCTTACTGTTCTCCTCATAATCAAAAGAACCACTACCGACACCATTATAAATATAACAAATAATATTTTCGTCACTTGAATATTCATATCAACTGCCTGATTATACAACTTTGACTGTTCAGAAATTCCACCTTCCAGATTTTCCGTGAGATTCGTTTCTGTTTTCTCTCCCATATCTCTAACAAGATTTTGGAAATCGGATCCAAGTGCTATACTTGCCTGCGCAAAATCCCCCGTATCTACATATTCCTGTATTGTTGAAAATTGCAAGAGCACTTTATCAAGGAATTCTTCATATTTCTTAATTGCATCTTTTAACTTTGTATTGTTATTATCTTTTAGATACACATCTATCTTCTTCTCGCTCTCAGTAATAGTTGACACTTCCTCTGCCAATGAACCTTCAAGCTGTTGACGAAGTTCTGCATTATCATACAAACTAATAATATTAAGGTATTTCTGACCTCGTTCCATACTTTTTTGAATCGTAAATATTTCTGTCTGAATTGGAATATACTGCTCCGTGATTTCTAATCCAGACCGTTTTACACGATTTTGTGATCTTACAGAAGTTATCGTATTTAGTCCAAATATAACAACAAACAGAACCATCATTAAAAGCACTTTGCTCCCAATTTTTTTCATAAATAGTTCCTCCTATTTAATTTTCTCCAAAATATTTACGCAAGAAATAGGCCGGTGCACAGCTCCATGCATGACAATAACTATTGACAATAGTTCCGCCGTACGGGGATTCATCCGGATTCTTCGGATTATACAGCTCCCAGAATGTATCTGCACCAAGCCGCGCCATACCACCCCAATACTCTGTCAAAACAGCAAGTGCTTCCTCATCCGCGTTGCATTTTAACAATGCTTCAATATAGTAGTGATACATATACGGAGTCACCATCTCAAGAGCCTCCCTATCTGCTGCAACATTATGTAAAATCCGAAGACCTTCTTCGGAATCGACTACACCGCCAAGAATCAGCCAGACCTGACTTGCATAAGAAATCTGTCTATTTTCTCCGCTGACAAAAAGTCCTTTCTTTTCATCGTAAAAATATGCTTTTGCTGCCTTTCGATAGACTTCATAAGTTCCTTTTAAGCATTCTGCATCACGATTTTCTCTTAATTCCTGTGCAATTGCAATCGCACTCTGCATCGCATACAGTAAAACCCCCTGTGCTCCCGCCTGCTTATTTAATTCTAGCGACCAGTCAAGAAAACACCATCCTAACACATCACGGTCTCTTACAATGCCGTTATCCACTCGTTTCTGCGCCAACGAAATCTGTGTTCTTGCAGTCTCCCACAAGTCACGAAGCGCCTCCTTGTCTTTTGTCTGCTTATAATAATCCCACAAAGCAACAACATACAGAAGTGAATAATCAAACATACTCGTATCATCCACTTCCGGCTCCGGATCTAAGAATACACAGGCTCCAACCTGACCGTTTTCCATCGGTAAGGCCCCAAACAGATACAGACATCCTTTTACCATATCATTCATCTGATAAGTCTCGTAATTGGCAAGTGCCTGCAGACGAAGATCTCCCATCCAGAGTCTCTGGTCACGTTTTGGTCCATCCTCAAATACCTTCTGCATACAATCATGCAGCGTATTACAGGCAATGCGATCAAGCTGTTCCAATTCCTTATTCTCGCTATGATATGCGGATAAACGGCTATCATCTGCTGAAGACAACGCAACCGCTTTTGCCTCTTCAATAATCAGGTCAAATTTAGAGCTGACATCAAGCACTTCGATTTTCACGTAACGAAACGAATATCTTCTGGGCAGAAAATATTCTCCCGGGACAAGATCAATATGCACCTGTTCCTGCTGCACCCATGCCGAACAGATCCAGCCCTGATAATCTTCCACCCGTTCCTCGAATTCCTTTTTATTTTCTGCAAACGAGAAACGAAGCCATACCGGAGCATCCGGATGTGAACGAACATACCCCAACTTTAATTTTATGTGCCCCACAAGATGTCGACCAAAATCAATTTCAACTGAATCTCCCTTTTTAAGAGGCTTTAAAAAAGCTGCTATATCCAGAGGTTCAACCACCGTTTCTTTTACTTCCGGTAACAGCTGCAACGCTTTATCCAACAATTTTAAATTTTTCACCATAACTTTTTTCTCTCACTCTTACCACTTCAAGTACTCTTTTCCACAGAACGGGTCTACTGGATTCTTACCAGTAAATGCACTTCTTCCCATGATTTTTTCCACAACGCTTTCTATCACATACTCACTGTTAGAATATCCGTTGATATAGGTTTTGATCATCGGCACATCTATCAGATGATACGGATTTGCGAGGCTGATGAACATCACCGGACGTTCCGCAACAAACCACGGAACATTGTTTCCGTTTCCCCAGAATGTGTACCAGGAAAGACGATTGGTCACTTTATTGGAAGCATTCTCAACATTTCCTATATAGATAACGAGATCATAACTTTTCTTAAACGTCCCGACATCAAATTTTGCAGTCTCGAAATTCTCCGGTTCATATATCGTTACATCAAAGCCTTCTTTTACCAGTTTGCTTCGAAAACTCTCCAACACTCTCTCATTTGAAGGGAAATCTCCCATAATCTCAAGCAGTACTTTCTTCGTTTTCCGCGGACTCAGCGGCAAGATCTTCTGTGTATCCTTAACCAGCGTAACCGCAGCATTGGCACTTTCTTTCGCCCATGTGACATGTTCGTCCGAACGCATCACACGAAGTGCTTCTTCCGTCGGCACAATCTCACTCTTTGCTTTCTTATAAAGACCCAGCGCAGCCTTAGTTGCAAGAATTCTTGTGATTGCCTCGTCCAAACGCTGCTCCGACAGAATTCCCTGCCTGTATCCGTTTAACATATACCGATAATCTTCGTCCAGATCTTTATTAAAGAGGAACATATCACATCCGGCTTCAATTGCATAAGGCACCGCCTTCTCTCTTTCCATTGCACAGCTAAAACCAACCATGCAGGTAGAATCGGTAACAATCAATCCGTTAAATCCAAGCTTTTTACGAAGCAAGCCTTTTAACAGTTCCGGAGAAAGTGTTGCAGGAACTAACTTGTCCGGAAAATCCGGATTATAAGCTTTCTGGTATGCCGGCTGTGCAATATGACCGACCATCACCGTCTGCGCTCCCGCCTGAATCAGTCCGCTGTAAATCTTTCCGTAGGTTGCATCCCACTCCTCACAGGAGAGACTGTTCACACTGGTAAGAATATGCTGATCCACCTCATCGCAGCCATCTCCCGGAAAATGTTTAATTGCAACAAGTACATTTTCTTCTTTTGCAGCCTTTATATAATTAACACCACATGCTAAGACCCGATCCGGATCATCACCATATGTACGCACATTAGTAATCGGATTTCTCCAGTTTCTATCAATATCAACCACTGGTGCAAACGCCCAGTTACATCCCACCGCTGCCCCCTCGCTGCAACTTACTTTTCCTAAACGATAGGCGTCCTCGGTATCTCCGGTTGCAGCTATCTGCATCTGTTTTCCGTACTGTGTTCCATCCGTTGCAATTCCACATCCACCATCCTCAAGATTAGCTCCGACCAAAAGTGGAATTTTACTATGTTCCTGAAGATAACGATGTGTTCTCTGCATCTCCTTAGCCTCACCGCACCGATACATAATTCCACCGATATGGTGTGAAAGCATAACATGTTCCAGATAATCTGCATCTCCTGAATATCCGATCGGTACAAATAACTGACCGATTTTTTCTTCTAACGTCATTGCTTTTTTTGTATTTTCAACCCACTCGATATCCTCTTTCACAAGAAAGAAGGGTGCCTTTGTCAAATTGATCATATTTCTGTCCTCCATTTGTTAAGCATCAGTTATTTAAGGTTGCATTCAGCAAAGACTGACGCTACATGTCAGGTTTTTTGTAAAAACTTGACGCAATTTATTTGCGTTTTCCGGTAAACACACGAATCAATAAATGTTCGTTACTCAGATAAATTAGGAACACTACAAGCAATAAAGCATTAATGATTGCCTGCATGGATGCATTTACTTCATTTGAGAATACCGCAAATGTGGAATTCAACATTGACATACATAAAGCTGCAAGTAAAAATCCAATCTTTTCATTGGTAAATCTGCTGATATAAGATCCAATAAACATTGGAAGAAATGCAGTAAACATAATACTGATAGATCCAAAGTTAAGCTGACCTCCATTGATGGTTGTATTTCTGGAAGCGTTTAAAAAGCCAACAATTCCCATCAGGCCACCGCAGATCACATAACAGGCAATTGCATTTGGAATTTCTTTAATTCCGGTATTAACTGCAACCTTCTGACCATTCTTAAGTGCGTTATAATCGTATCCGAATTTTGTATAATCAAAGAGTCCAATAATAATTACCAGTACCGCCACAATAATAATTGCTGCATAAAGCCAGTTTCCTGTAAAAGCAGTCATGGATGAATTCTGTACCTCTTTCATAACGTAACGACCTTCTGTAATTGTAAAAAGAATTCCTTCATAAATCAGTGTTACACCAAGAGACGTAATAATTGGTGGCAAATGTAAAACCACATACAAAACACCGGAAATCAGTCCAAGCAGCATACCAAATAAAATAGTAAGCATCAGCATTATCGGTGCACTGCCCTGACCTCCACCTAAAAACGAATATGTAATCTTTGCACCAATCACAGAGGAAAGCAATGCCATTGATCCCAAAGAGAAATCAAAACGTCCACTGTTAAGATTGATGGACAAAGCGATAGTTGTGATCATAACAATTGCAATATAGACAACAAAATTGTCAAAGCTTGTCATATTCATGATCATTGTTTTTCCTTTTGCCATACAAATACCCTGTAACAAAATAGCCACCAGTACCGGTATGGCAAGTGCTCCTGCTAAATTTTTTATACAAAGTCTGTTTTTACTTTTCATGTTATCTTCTCCTTTCTTTTTACAGGATAATTTTTCATACCCTCTCCCAATAGATGAAAGTAATAAATTCATCTATTGGGAGAGGGTGCGGCTTCTTT
>ERZ779942.377-NODE-377-length-34868-cov-4.23684_pt1 | contig 34868 bp, 21 predicted proteins | sample MGYA00511941_ERZ779942 | MGnify/ENA primary metagenome ERZ779942 (study PRJEB29588, sample SAMEA2148265) | human gut metagenome | biome: human gut; feature: human-associated habitat; material: faeces | place: Denmark | collected 2008/2010 ... | reverse complement strand
CGCCGTTAAGGAGAGCCAGAAAGAATTTACCAAGAAATTGGCTTCTTACGCCGACTGCTATGTAAACGACGCGTTCGGTACCGCACACCGCGCACACGCTTCTACGGCATTGATCGCTAAATACTTCGACAAAGACAACAAGATGTTCGGCTACCTGATGGAAAAAGAAGTGAAAGCTGTGGACAAGGTGTTGAATGACATCAAACGTCCGTTCACCGCTATCATGGGTGGTTCTAAAGTATCTTCCAAAATCGAAATCATCGAAAACCTGCTGAATAAGGTAGACAACCTGATTATCACCGGCGGTATGACTTATACTTTCACCAAAGCCCAAGGCGGTAAAATCGGTCTTTCCATCTGTGAAGACGATAAGCTGGATTTGGCTCTCGAGTTGTTGAAGAAGGCAAAAGAGAAAGGTGTGAACCTCGTACTGGCTGTAGACGCCAAAATAGCCGACTCATTCTCCAATGACGCCAATACTCAGTTCTGCAAAGTAAACGAAATACCTGACGGTTGGGAAGGTCTGGATATAGGTCCTGAAACTGAAAAGATTTTCGCTGAAGTTATCAAGAACTCCAAGACTATCCTTTGGAACGGTCCCACAGGCGTATTCGAATTTGAGAACTTCACTCACGGTTCACGTTCGGTAGGTGAAGCTATCGTAGAAGCAACCAAAAACGGCGCATTCTCACTCGTAGGCGGTGGCGACTCCGTAGCTTGCGTTAACAAGTTCGGTTTGGCAAACGGTGTTTCTTACGTTTCTACCGGTGGCGGTGCATTGCTCGAGGCAATCGAAGGAAAAGTTCTTCCGGGTATCGCTGCTATCAACGAATAAAAAGAATCTCATTAATACAAAAGGCAGCTCTTTGAAAAAAGGGTTGCTTTTTTTTTAATTATATATCCGACACATGAAACGAATTCTACTATCCTGCTTTCTTCTTCTCTCCGTATATACACTAAGAGCCCAGGATGCGTGCCTGAATGATGTAGTGAATACACTGAAAGAACGTATCAGTCTGGCAGGCTATGCCCAAGTGGGATATACCTATGATGATGCCGGCGAAAAAGCCAGCAATACTTTCGACCTCAAACGGGTTATATTCATGGCACGCGGTAAGATTACCGACAAATGGTCATGCTACTTCATGTACAGCTTCGCCAACACCGGAAAGATTCTGGAAGCCTATACGGAATATCAGTTTCTGCCCCAACTCACAGCCCGTATCGGGCAATTCAAAACGATGTACACCATTGAGAATCCCATGTCGCCCTGTTTTGTCGAACTGATAAACTGTTATTCGCAGGCAGTCAACTATCTGGCAGGTATCAATGGCAGCGATCCCCTGTACGGTTCGAATAGCGGCCGTGATATGGGACTCCTTATTTACGGCGACCTTTTCAAGAAAAAGGTTAGTTATAACCTTGCCGTTATGAACGGACAAGGCATCAATCTGAAAGACAAGAATAATCACAAAGACATAGTAGGCAGCCTGATGGTTCACCCGCTCAACTGGCTGTCGGTAGGCGGTTCGTTCATCAAGGGTAAGGGATGCGCAGTAGCCGCATCTTCCGTCAATCCGGACATTGCTGCAGGCGACAGTTATATACGTAACCGTTGGTCGGCAGGAGCTACCATCCAAACCAAACCCGTCAGCCTGCGTACCGAATATCTTGCCGGTAAGGACGGGCATATAAAGAGCGACGGATACTATGCCACCGCATCCGTACACGTGTTTCCCAAGTTCGACGTTATAGCATCTTACGACTACTTCAACAAAGACAAAGCGCAGGATTACAAACAAAGCAACTATGTAGCCGGTGTGCAATGGTGGTTCTATCCCAAATGCCGCTTGCAGGCGCAATATACTTATTGCGACCCTCACAAGGGAGAAAGCTCCAACCTGCTGCAAGCACAGTTGCAGGTTCGTTTCTGATTCTTTAACCCTCACCAAACATTTTGGCATTCTTTTTGTACATTTGTAGAGTATAATCACTTAATGAATACAATCTTATGAACGAGCAAGCCATACAAGAGCAATACCAACATATAGTCAGCTTACTGGAACAGAAACGTCTGAAAGAGGCGCAGATACAACTGGAGGCCTTTTTATGGAACTGTAACGATTGGACTCTTCGCAACCGTCTGGAACAGGCCAAAGTGTCCTACCAATACATGTTACAGTATATGCGCCAGGGCGTAAACGATCCGGAACGGCAGAAACTATACCGGCAGCTTTTGGCAGAAACCCGGGAACTTGCCGAACAAGCGCGTATCAGCTTACTCGATGAAGTCTCTACGCATTATTACCATGCCCTGCACAAGAACAAAAGGAATATGGAGGCCGGATACGGTATGTCTTCCTGGCTTAAAGTGCTGGAATCTTTTCCTGACGATATGGCGGTTTGCCAACTTATGCCGGACAATAAACAAAGTCTGGACAGCGCTTTGCAACGGCATGAAGAAACTGCCCAATACCTATTTCTCACTACGTGGGGAAACAGCGGCTGGACGGCGGAAGAGGAGCGGGAAGCCAGAATGTATCTGGAATCCGAGTTACTGCCGGTAAATGATTTGTGTTTATTTACGGGAGCCGTCCTACTCAGCTTAATGGAATGTTTCGACCCGCGTAAGTTCTCATGGCTGCTGGATGCTGCGACACACGCCGACACACAAGTCAGCCAGCGTGCTTTGGTGATTATTGCCATTGTACTGCACATACACCCCAACCGCCTGTGGTTATACCCCGAGCTGGAAGCCAGACTATCGCTTCTCAATGAAGACGGCAGCTTCGGCAAACAACTGAACCGGGTTTACATCCAACTGCTCCGCAGTCAGGAGACGGAGAAGATAGACAAGAAGATGCGTGAAGAAATCATCCCGGAGATGATGAAGAACGTAAGTATCATGCGTAACATGAAGTACGGCTTCGAAGAAAACATGGATGAAGACGACCGTAACCCGGATTGGGAAAAAGCATTCGAAGAATCCGGCTTGGGTGACAAGATACGTGAAATGAACGAACTGCAGCTGGAAGGCGCCGATGTATATATGAGCACATTCGCCCAGCTCAAGAGCTATCCGTTCTTCCAAAACCCGCACAACTGGTTCTATCCGTTCGATATGCAGCACTCCGGTATTATACGGGAATTCGGGCTGAAACCGACAGGAGACAATGCCATCCTATCGCTTATATTGCAATCAGGCTTTTTCTGCAATAGCGATAAGTACTCATTGTGCTTCACCATGGCGCATATCCCGCAGGCGCAACGTAATATGATGCTGAGCCAAATGACATCGCAAGACTTGAACGAATTAATGGACGAGAGCAAGTCGTCCGGCCTGAGACAATACGCACAGCGTCCGGATGTTATCAGCAACCAGTATATTCATGACTTATACCGTTTCTTCAAGCTCAGCCAGCGCCGTCATGAATTCCGCGATATTTTCAAAGAGGAAATAGCGTTGCACCGTATCCCTGCACTGAAAGATATTTTACGCAAACCGGAATTATTGGTTACCATAGCCGATTTTCATTTCCGCAAAGAGCATCCGGCAGAAGCTTTAGGCATCTATCAGGAAGTAATAGATATGAATTATGCCGATGCAGACATTTTCCAAAAGACCGGTTATTGCCTGCAAAAGGAGAAACGCTACAAAGAGGCCATCAGCGCTTACCGAAAAGCGGATGTGCTGAAGCCCGATCATATATGGACCATCCGCCACCTTGCCACTTGTTATCGCCAATTACGCGATTTTGCATCGGCGCTGGAATATTACAGAAAGGTAGAGGCAATGCAGCCCGAAAACAGAAACGTTACATTCTTCATCGGCAGTTGTCTCGCCGAACAGGAGCGTTACGAAGAAGCCTTGCAATGTTTCTTCAAGCTGGATCTCATGGAGAACGATTGCATCAAAGCATGGCGCGCCATAGGCTGGTGCTCATTTGTCAGTGGAAAATCCGAACAGGCCATGAGATATTATGAAAAGGTACTCGCCTTAAAACCTATTGCCACAGATTATCTTAATGCGGGGCATGTAGCGCTGCAACTGGGTAATATGGAAAAGGCCGCCGAATTATATGGGAAAGCCGCCTCGGAAAGCGGAAATCGGGAGACTTTCCTTGATATGTTCGACAAAGATAAAGAAACCCTTATCAAACTGGGTATCGACGAGAACGACATACCGCTAATAAGAGATTTGGTTTGACCAATACACATGGCATCCTCTATGTACCTTCACTAAAACTCATTACTGAAGGTACATAGCTCGCCTATCGGAGTAAAAAATAGGCAAAAGGGTGGATTTTCTATTCATATTACTTCTTCTTATTTTTCAATTGAAGGTATTTGCTTATTTTTGCTTTAGCTTTAAAGTAAATACCATGAAACGATTCTACATCCTACTCCTTTCACTACTTGTGACTGTTTCCGTCATTGCACAACCGGTGTGTCAGGTGAAACACTTTTCCGTTAATGACGGTCTTGCCCAAGGTAATGTTATGGGTATGTTGCAAGACCGAAACGGACTTATCTGGTTCAGTACATGGAATGGGCTGAGCAAGTATGACGGTTATACATTTAAAACTTATAAGACTTCCCAAGAAGACCGGTACGCATTCGGCAGTAACCGCATGGGTACTATCATGGAAAGCAAGTACGGAGATATCTGGTGTCCCACCTACGACGGGCAAGCCTGCCTGTTTGATGTAGAGACGGAAAAGTTCATCGATGTCTTGCAGCCGCTTGAATACGCCACCAAACACTCCAACCATGTCGTCCGTATCCAATCGCTCAAAAAAGGAGTAGCCTGGATTATTTGTGAAAACGGATATACATACAGAGCAGACGAACAGCTATGTAAAAAAGGAGAGGGCATTACCCTGTATTCGACATTCACTCAGAATTTGAAAGGAGAACATATATTCACCGTTTACCAGGACTCCGATGAAGACGAATGGATATTAACAAACAAAGGCGTTACCATCGTGGGAAGTAAAGCCGTAGATACAGACTTCCCATTCCAATATATCACGCAAATCAAGGAAAACATCTACCTTGTAGCCGATAAAGGCAAATTGGCTCAATACAACTTTCGTACAAAGAAACTTAAGTTTATAAACATTCCTTGTCCGCATAACAGAATCAACACCATCGCCGCATTGGGAACAGACACGCTGGCATTAGGTACGGATAATGGTTTGATACTGTTTTCCGCCCATGACAATATGTTCCGACAAATTGATATCCGTACTTCCACCCAACCCTCCAACTATGTGGAGCAGATATATCAAGACCGGCAAAAAGACGTTTGGGTATTTCCCCGCAATCCGGGTATTGTCCGTCTCCACCTCAACAGCAATGAAAAAGAACACCTGTTCACCCCTCAAAATGAGGTTATCAAACACGGACGTAACAGCCGTAAACTGATATTTGAGGACAAAACCGGTATTTTATGGGTATTGCCTACCGGCGGTAATCTCTCCTACTACGATCGAAAAGAAAAGAAGCTCAAGCCCTTGCTTACAGATATCGACAATCCGAAATCCATATTCAGCCCGTTAGTCCGTTTTTATACTCTCGATACGCAGGGCAATTGCTGGCTGGCCACAGCACGTGGGATAGACCGGATAAGTTTTTTCCCGCAAAGTTATCAATTTAATCAAACCGACTATGAAGCGGAAACGCGTGCTTTTCTGCGAGACAGCCACAATCGTCTGTGGAGTGCATCCAAAGCGAGTTATATTCAAATATATGCTCCCGATGGCAGTTTGGAAGGTTACCTTTCCAACCAAGGTACCATTGTCAAGGAAAAACAAATCTTCCATAATGGAGTATACGCCATTATGGAAGACAAGGAAAAGAATATCTGGCTGGGCACCAAAGGAGCCGGCCTTTTCTTGCTCACCCCAAAAAGCTTGAATCAATATTCCATTACGCACTTCAAGCATCGTTCCGAGGACCCTTACAGTATAAGCGACAACAGCATATACTCGATTTTTCAAGACAGCCGAAACCGCATCTGGATAGGTTGCTATGGTGGCGGATTGAATCTGTTTACCCCTGGAAGCAACGGTTCCCCCATATTTATCCACAGTAATAATGAGCTGAAGAATTACCCTACGGATTATGGCATGAAAGTACGCAACATCACAGAAGTATCCGGCGGAGTAATCTTAGTAGGTACCACGGACGGACTGCTCACCTTTTCCAATAAGTTCGAATTGCCGGAAGAAGTGAAATTCTATAGAAACTGCCACAAACCGGGCGACAAGAACAGCCTCATCACCAATGACATTATGCAAATCTATACAGACAAGCAAAAAGCGACGTATGTGGTTAGCTTTACAGGCGGCATCAGCAAAATTATTTCAACCCGGCTGCTTAGTGAAGAGATACGTTTCAAAAACTACGATAAAAGCAACGGACTGGCTTCCGACCTGACACTTTCGATGATAGAAGACACATACTCCCAATTATGGATTGTTTCCGAGATAGCTTTGTCCAAATTCGATACCGCCAAAGAAACCTTTGAGAACTATACGCTCGGTTCCACCTATCAGCAACAGTTTAACTTCTCGGAAGCCCTTCCGGTAATCAACGCCCGGCAACAAGTCGTGCTGGGAACCGACAAAGGCTTTCTGGAAATCACTCCCGGAAAGATGCGGAAAAGCGCTTATGTTCCTCCCATTGTATTCACCGGTTTCAAAATACAAGGACACCCGGCCTCCCATTCCATCAATAACCTGAAAGAATTGGAGCTAAAGGCATCGCAACGGAATGTCACTTTCCAGTTTGCAGCGCTCGACTACGTAAATCCCGACAACATACTTTACGCTTACCGCTTGCAAGGACTGGAGGATGAATGGAACGAAGCGGATAACAACCGCTCCGCAAGTTACATCAACCTGCCCGCAGGGAAATACCGCTTACAAATAAAGTCGACCAACAGTGACGGTGTATGGACCGATAATATCCGCACACTCTCCATCCATGTACTCCCCACATTCTGGGAAACATACTGGGCATGGCTGCTCTATTGTCTGCTGTTCATCCTGTTCACCGCAACTATTGTATACGTGCTGTTCTATATTTATCGCCTGCGTCATCGTGTAGATATGGAACAACAACTCGCCAATATCAAACTGCGCTTTTTCACCGATATATCTCACGAACTGCGCACCCCGCTGACCCTGATAGGCAGTCCGGTAGCTGAAGTTCTGGAGAATGAGCCCCTCTCTCCGACTGCCCGCGAGCACCTTACCCTGGTACGCCGGAACACGGAACGAATGCTCCGCCTTATGAACCAGATACTCGACTTCCGCAAGATTCAGAATCAAAAGATGAAACTATTGGTAGAAGAGACCGATTTGATTCCTCTCTTGCAAAAAGTGATGGATAGTTTCCGTCTTATCGCCAAAGAAAAGAACATAGACTATCAAATGAAGTCACCAATCGAATCCGTCTACGGTTGGGTAGACCGGGACAAATTCGAGAAGATATTCTTCAACCTGCTTTCCAACGCATTCAAATATACGCCGGAAGGCAAAGCCATTACAATAAAAGTGCTCCCCCACAATGAAACCATTGATATTGAGGTGGCGGACGAGGGTATCGGAATCGCCGCCGAAAAGCAGCGTACCCTTTTCCAACGCTTTGAAACGCTCGTAAAGCAGAATATCCTTCAACCGTCTTCCGGTATCGGCCTATCCTTAGTGAAAGAGATGGTAGAGATACATCACGGAACGATTCAAGTAGACAGTCAGCCCGGCATAGGCAGTCGTTTCACCGTAACTTTACCGTTACGAAAGCAAGTCTTTGAGGAAGACGCGCAAGTGGAATTCATATTGAACGACATCCAGACCGCATCCGCCCCGACAGATGAAGAAACCAAAGGGCAGGAAGATACGGAAACCAAGGAAGAATTCGACAGCAATCTTTCCGAATGTCATTCCATACTGGTGGTGGAAGACAACAAAGAATTGAGAACATTCTTAAAGAACAGCTTGTCCGAACACTACACCGTCATCACCGCAGCCAACGGAAAAGAAGGTTTGCAACATGCCATCGACGACCTCCCCGACCTAATCATCAGCGATGTCATGATGCCCGTAATGGACGGCCTGGAAATGGTTAAACAAATCAAGGAGAACAGCGCCATCTGCCATATTCCCATCATCATATTATCAGCAAAAGCCTCACTCGACGATCGCATCGCCGGATTGGAGCAGGGTATAGACGATTACATCACCAAGCCTTTCAGCGCCACCTATCTGAAAACCCGTATCATAACATTGCTTCGCCAACGCAAATCATTACAGGAAATGTATATGGCACAATTAACCGACAGCAAAAACGCCTGCGTATCTTCCGGTCTCACCCCGTCGCAGCCTCAGATTACTCCGTATGACGAAAAGTTCATGCAGAAAGTAATGGAGTTCATGGAAACGCAAATGGACAACAGCGAACTGACCATCGACGCCTTTGCCGAGCATTTAATGCTGAGCCGTACCATATTCTACCGGAAACTGAAATCCATAATCGGTCTTACCCCCGTGGATTTCATACGTGAAATCCGCATTAAGCGTGCCGTCCAGCTAATAGACAGCGGAGAGTACAACTTCTCGCAAATAGCCTACATGACCGGATTCAGCGATCCGAAGTATTTCAGCAAATGCTTTAAGAAAGTAATGGGAGTAACGCCCACGGAATACAAAGAGAAATAAAAATATCACTCCGTTTCGACCGGATATTACCCGTCAAAATACAAGAAAGTGCCTACTATTGCAGTCGTTAATATAGAATACCATAAAAAACTGTCAAGATGAAAAAGCAATGGATTATCGTCTGCCTTTCCGGTATGTTAACGGCAAGCGTGCAGGCGCAACAATCAAACTATGTCTCCGAGGTATGGGTTGCCGACCAAGGAAACGGAACTTACAAGAACCCCGTTCTCTTTGCAGACTACTCCGACCCGGATGTATGTCGTGCAGGCGACGACTTCTACCTGACTTCATCCAGCTTCGGCTGTCTGCCGGGATTGCAGATTCTTCACTCCAAAGACCTCGTAAACTGGTCTATCATCAGCGCCGCCGTGCCTACCGCGCTGCCGCCCGTTACAACACCCGAACGTCCGGAACACGGCAACCGCGTATGGGCTCCCAGCATCCGGCATCACAACGGTGAGTTCTACATATTCTGGGGAGATCCCGATCAAGGAATATTCATGGTGAAATCCGCTAAAGCGGAAGGCCCGTGGAGCGAACCTGTACTGGTGAAAGAGATTAAAGGCATTATCGACACGTGTCCGCTTTGGGATGAGGACGGCAAAGTATATCTGGCGCATGCATACGCCGGCAGCCGTGCCGGGCTGAAAAGCGTAATCTCCGTGTGCGAACTGAATGCCGGCGCAACGAAAGCAATCGGCCCGTCACGCATCATTTTCGACGGCCATGAAGCCCACCAGACATGCGAAGGTCCGAAACTCTACAAGAAAGACGGCTATTACTACATATTCCTCCCTGCCGGAGGAGTAGCAACCGGCTGGCAGGTGGTGCTTCGCTCCAAGAACATTTACGGCCCTTACGAAAGCCGCACCGTGCTTGCACAAGGCAACACCCCTGTCAACGGGCCTCACCAGGGCGGATGGGTGGATACTCCTACCGGCGAGGACTGGTTCATGCACTTTCAGGATGTAGGCGCCTACGGACGGGTGGTACATTTGCAACCTATGAAATGGATAGACGGATGGCCCGTAATAGGCACGGATAAAGACAATGACGGATGCGGCGAACCCGTGCTGACTTACCGCAAGCCCGATGTAGGCGGAACATATCCAACCTGTACCCCGCAGGAAAGCGACGAGTTCGACGGATATACCCTCTCCCCCCAATGGCAATGGCATGCCAACATCAACGACAAATGGGCCTATTATGCCGGCGACCGGAGCATGGTACGCCTTTACTCGCACCCCGTGACGGAAGATTACAAAAACCTATGGGATGTACCCAATCTGCTGTTGCAGAAAACCCCGGCGGACAATTTTACGGCAACCATGAAACTGACATTCAGCCCCAATCCCAAATACAAGGGAGAGCGCACCGGGCTGGTTGTCATGGGTATGGACTATGCCGGACTAATCATGGAAAATACGGAGCAAGGCCTTATGCTTTCGCAAGTCACTTGCCGGAAAGCGGATAAAGGAACAGCCGAAAAAGCAAACGGCAGTATTTCCCTGAACAATCCCACCGTATATCTGCGTGTCAAATTCAGCGCCGACGGTGAGAAAGTGAAAAAGACAGACGACCTGCTTGTACTCTGCCAATTCAGTTACAGCCTCGACGGCAAGAAGTTCCGACCGCTCGGAGAGACGTTTCAAGCCAGAGAGGGTAAACGGATAGGCGCCAAAGTAGGCATGTTCTGCACGCGTCCCGCCATTCGCGCCAATGACGGCGGCTGGGCCGATGTCGACTGGTTCCGCATCACAAAGAAATAGTCACCTTAATTAAAATATCATTTTAAGAAACAAATATCCCTATTATAACTTATGAGAAACAGAATCACATACTTACTCGCCTGTCTCGTCGTTTCGAGCGGCAGCCTTGCGCAATCTATCTACAAGGACAACAGTTACAGTCCGGCAGAGCGTGCGGAAGATTTGGTAAAGCAACTTACATTGGAAGAAAAAGTCGCCTTGATGATGGATAATTCCAAGCCGGTAGAGCGGCTGGGCATCAAGCCGTACAACTGGTGGAACGAGGCCTTGCACGGAGTGGCCCGCAGCGGTTGGGCAACCGTATTTCCGCAACCCATCGGCATGGCGGCTTCATTCTCTCCCGAAGCCCTGCACACCGCTTTCGTCGCCGTATCCGATGAAGCCCGCGCCAAGAATGCCGCATATTCCGCGGAAGGAAGCTACAAACGCTATCAGGGATTGACAATCTGGACTCCCACCGTCAATATCTACCGTGACCCTCGCTGGGGACGCGGCATAGAAACCTATGGAGAAGACCCGTATCTGGCAAGCGTAATGGGTGTCAGCGTCGTGAAAGGCCTGCAATGCCTGGACGAAAACGAGAAGTATGACAAAGTACACGCTTGCGCCAAACATTTTGCCGTACATTCCGGCCCCGAATGGAACCGCCACAGTTTCAATGCGGAGAACATCAGTCCGCGCGACCTGTATGAAACCTATCTCCCGCCTTTTGAAGCCTTGGTAAAAGAAGGAAAAGTAAAAGAAGTGATGTGTGCCTACAACCGCTTTGAGGGTGAACCGTGTTGCGGCAGTAACCGGCTGCTGAACCATATACTCCGCCGGGAATGGGGTTACGACGGCATCGTCGTATCGGATTGCAGCGCCATCAGCGACTTCCACAACGACAAAGGACACAAGACCCATGCCGATGCGGCATCCGCCTCTTCCGCCGCCGTCTTGAGCGGAACAGACCTGGAGTGCGGTTCCAATTACCGTTCGCTGACGGAAGGAGTAAAGAAAGGCTTCATCGATGAAGCGGATATCGACCGTTCCGTAAAGCGGCTTCTGCAAGCACGTTTTGAATTAGGCGAGATGGACGAGCCGGACCAGGTGAAATGGGCGCAGATACCCTACTCGGTCGTTTGTTCCGACAAGCACGACTCGTTATCGCTGGACATGGCACGCAAATCCATGACACTGCTCCTGAACAAGAACAATACACTGCCCCTCGAACGAGGTGGAACGACTATCGCGGTAATGGGGCCTAACGCCAATGACTCGGTAATGCAGTGGGGCAATTACAACGGTCTCCCCAAACGTACCATAACCATTTTGGACGGTATCCGCTCGGCCATGGGCAAGGATGACAAACTCATCTACGAACAAGGATGTTCATGGGTGGAACGCACACTGATACGCAGCGTATTCAACCAATGTAAATCCAAGGAAGGCGCCGGTTTCAGCGCCCGCTACTGGAACAACACAGAGTTTAAAGGCGCACCCGCAGCCACTTCCCGGCTGACTACCCCGTTCCGTCTCTGTACTTCCGGAGCCACCGTTTTCGCTCCGGGCGTAAACCTGACCGACTTCTCCGCCACGTATCAAAGCGTATTCACCCCTCAGGAGACGGGAGAAGTAGTCTTCGACTTCTATTGCTACGGTTCCGTCAAACTGCTGGTGGACGGCAAAGAGATAGGCAGCTTCACAAACAAACAAACCCGGCAGCCGTCCGCGCGCCTACGGAATGCACGTGGATGCCGGAAAATCGTATGACATCGAAATCAAATTCCAATACTTCTCCAGCGATGCCCAGCTCAACTTCGATTTGGGCTTTAAAGAAGAAGCGGACATACAGCGTTCGGTAGCAAAGGTGAAAGACGCCGACGTCGTAATCTTTGCAGGCGGCATCTCCCCTCAACTGGAAGGCGAGGAAATGGGTGTGAAGCTGCCCGGCTTCAGAGGTGGCGACCGTACGGACATCGAGCTGCCTGCCGTTCAGCGGGAAATGATCAAGGCGCTTCATGACGCGGGAAAGAAAGTGATTTTCGTCAACTGTTCGGGCTCGCCCATTGCCATGGAACCGGAAACGGAATACTGCCAGGCCATACTGCAAGCATGGTATCCGGGACAATCGGGCGGTAAAGCCGTTGCCGAAGTGCTGTTCGGCGATTACAACCCCGCAGGACGGCTGCCGGCAACATTCTACCGCAATCTTGCCCAGTTACCGGACTTCGAGGATTATAATATGGCAGGACACACCTATCGTTTCTTTAACGGCGAACCGCTCTTCCCCTTCGGCTACGGTTTGAGTTATACGACATTCAAATACGGCAAAATACAACTGAAATCATCCGCCCAAACAGGTGAAACCGTAAAAATCACCGTACCGGGGACCAACACAGGCAGCCGCAACGGCGAAGAAGTAGTGCAGGTGTACCTCAAAAAGCAAGGCGAAGCAGACGGGCCTGTCAAGACTTTACGCGCCTTTAAACGCGTGTATATCCCCGCAGGAAAGACCGTGAAAGTCGAATTGGAGTTAACGCCCAAACAATTGGAATGGTGGGACAGCGCCACCAATACGATGCGTACCATGCCCAATACATTCGATGTGATGGTAGGTGGAAGTTCCAAAGACTGCGATTTACAGAAGAAAACGCTGAAACTGCTATAAAAGGACGGCCATAAGGCTTATAAATCAATACAGCCATCCCGCCTGCCATCGGCGGTTCCCATATAAGAAGCCGGAAGTCTTATCCAAAGAGACTCCCGGCTTCTCCATGTAGCAACGAAAGTGCCGTCACGTGGTACAGAAAGTACCGGCACATGGTACACTTGGTACCAACGGTTGAAACTTCAGATACCAACGGTTGGTACACCTGCTACCAAAGGCAGGTACTTCGAATACCAACGGTTGGTACTTGATGTTTCAACCGTTGGTATTTCCGGTAATATCAGGGAGAAAACTTATCAGTACCGTATGCAAGGACGGAATGTATCAGGGAACGTACAGGAAAGCCTAAATAAATAGGGGATAAACCAACCGCGGAACGCTGAAGTTCGGTTTATCCCCTTACTGCGTAGGAATATTAATCAATCAAAGAAATACGGACAAGTTTAATTCTGTGTCAACAATCTCTTTTCCGATATCTTATCATACTCTTTACCGTCGATGGTAATATTCGTGGTGTTTTCCACTTGCAGATAAGTATTGTCGGCGGTTTCTATCTCGATATTTTCCAAAGTGACGCCGGCCACCTTATTGATGAAAGCTCCTTTCTGCGCATCGGTTATCCGCATGTTTCTGACGGAAAAGTTCTCGATGGGCATTTCCGGCAGTCCGTTTAGGAACATGGCACGTCCTGCGCCTTTGCAGGAAATATTGGAGATATGGATATTCTTGAAAGAAGGAGTTTCCTCGGTCACTGCGGGAACAGGAGCGCCGGGAGCATCTTTCACGGCATAGTACAGGTCGGCTATCAGGGCATCGCCCGGAATGTTTATCATATTGATATTATCCACATAGACGTTTTCCACTACTCCGCCACGGCCGCGCGTACTCTTAAAGCGCAGTCCCACGTCCGTACCGATGAATGTACAGTCTGCCACATATACATTCCTGACACCGCCGGACATTTCACTGCCTACTACGAACCCGCCATGTCCATGCAGCACTGTGTTGTTCTTTACCAGCACATTCTCGCAAGGTTCTCCGCGGCGACGGCCGTCGGCATCCTTACCCGACTTTATGCAGATAGCGTCGTCACCTGCGTCGAACAGGCTGTTTGTCACCACTACATTCTTACATGACTCCACATCGAGCGCATCACCATTCTGCGAGTACCAGGGATTGAATACTTTGACACCGTTCAAAGTCAGGTCTTCGCAAGAGAGCGGATGCAAGCACCAGCTCGGTGAATTGCGGAACGTAACGCCTTCCAGCAACACTCGTTTGCTTTTGACAATACTAAGCAGTACAGGGCGCAACCAACGCTTCATGCCTTCCCACTCACTATCCGATATTTCTCTTTTTTCTTTGCTTCCGGTCAGAATAGAAGCTTTCAGAGCCCCTTCATTAGGATACCATACCTTACCGGACTCATCTACCACTCCACCCGATTTGAGCAAGGATTTCCACTGACCGTCGGTCATTTTATTACGTTTCACCGGTCGCCAGCTATCGCCCGAACCGTCGAGTACTCCATAGCCTGTAATGGCTATGTTCTCCGCATTCATCGCCGAAACAGGCGACTGGCAACGAAGCATATCCAAACCCTCGAACGAGGTACGCACCAACGGATATAAATCGGCATCACCGCTGAAAAGCACAAGGGCGTTCTTTTCGACATGCAGGTTGACATTGTTCTGCAGTACGACAGGGCCTGTGAGCCACAGGCCTTCGGGAATAACCACTTTTCCCCCGCCTTTCTCGCTTACCGCCTTAATGGCATTGTTGATGGCTTCGGTGTTCAGTGTCTCACCGTCCGCTTTTGCACCGAAATCACGAATATCCACTTGATAGTCGGGAAAGGACGGACGTTGTACAACGGGCATATCAAAGGGAAGAGCTTCGTAGAGGTCTTCAATATATGTATCGTTGTGTTGTTCTGTCGAGGTACTTTGGCAAGCGCAAAGCATCCCTAAGATGACGGGCACGAAGCCCGTCATTTTCAGTAAGTTGTTCATATTTGTTATAAAGCTTTTAATTAGTATGCCGTATGGTTACTTTATTCTTGAAACCATGAAGCGTCTGCATTACTGTCCCAACTCATTATTTTTTCCCGGCTACCGAAATTTGCATTAAACTCCGATTCATTGAGATTACGTACAGTGGCTCTCACCGCCTCAGGAATAAGATTATAGAATTCGGCACCCGATTCATTCGTACAACCATACATCTTACAACCTTCGGTAACAGTAGGTTGATTGGGAACCAGCGGTTTATTTTCTCCAACGAAATTCTGTCCGTACGTATCGGCAAACGTACAATTCAAGAAGGTAAGATTATCAGGTTCATACTGATAGATTAGTGTAGATTGATAACCTGCCCCTACTGTAAATCTGCAACGGTCGAATACATACCCCAGATAACCTGCCTTAACACGAGCCTGCATCACGGCACGGGTACCGGTAGGCGCATGCAGTTCACAATCTTCAAATAATACGACTTTACCCGATCCCCAAATGAAGTCCGTAGCGCCCGCAATGTAGCAGTTGTAAAACCAGTTGTATCCACCGCCTGGAAGTAAGGTATCCTGATAACTCAGAATCCGGCAATTAAGAAGAGCCGCCGACTTATTGTCGATGAAAAGAGCCTCTGCCTGTCCGTTTTTACCCAATGTCCAGCCATAAGCATTCTCGATAGTCAGGTTTTCAAAACGGATGTGTTCGGAGTTCCCTTGAAGTATCACAACCGAGCGACCGCCAGAAGAAGGCACAACAGTACCTGTCGGTGCAAACTGGTCAATATTCGTACCGCCACCGATACCACCGTTTATATCATTACTGTTGTCATACTGAATATTGACCGCCGTATTGTCATTCGGATTACCTTTGATGGTAATATTACTCTGATCACGCAGATAAATCATCTCTTGATAAATACCATCATCCATTTGGAATATCTTTTGTGCATTCAAATCAATGTTAACGGCACAATAGTCAATGGCTCCTTGTAATGTATAGAAATGAGCATTCATATCGGCATGACTTATCTTCAGTTGGTATTCCGGACCGTGGATAACGGGCGCAGCTTTGGTTTTGAATGTCCATGCACGACCATAGATACCTGCAAAGTCTTCCTGAACAATAGCGTTCTTATCAATTACAACGTAATATTCCGTATCAAAGTCCAGACGTTGCTGGTGAGGCTTGATGATAAAATCGTTTCCTTCCACCCGCGCCGGATAATAGTTTACGACACGGCGGCTGACAGAAGAGCCTTGGGGCGTTACGCCAATAATATCCATCCAAGTATTGAGCAATGTTTCTCCATCTTTAATGGATACCCGGCCTTCTCCCATATTAATCTCATCCACCATCTTATGGTCGCTCTTACGGTAAATACGGATATACCCGCTCTTCCCCAATTCAGGCGCCACACCTTCGAAAGAAATCTTCAATTCGGTATCGGCAAATGCATCGGTCGCTTCATTGGCAGGGAAAAGATTATATCCGGCAGGCTTATGTCCGTCAGCCGTACCTTCTTCTTTGCTTCCATCATCCCAAGGAGCGGAGCTATTACCGGCATCTACATCTTCCAACCGTCCTACAATAATATCGGCAGTAGGATCAATGTATATCCCAAATGTATATTGAGAACCCGGATTGAACTTGGGCAAACTGATGTCGAGGTCGGCAAATACCCATTCACGCGTTCTGCCATCCAGCACAAAAGATACTTTATAGGCATTGCTTAATGCAGTAGGCAGAATAATAGCTTCCCGATAGTCCGTGGCAGTATTCACATAGGGAGCGATATCCGAAACGGCAGCCTCGTCCGTAGTCAATACTCCTGTCTGTACATTGAATGAAGCCGAAACAGGCATTCCCTGTATCTTTACATCACTTACTGTCAAAGGCCTTTTCTCCATATCCATGAACTTCAGTACCACTTTGGAAAGGCGGTGAGTAAACTTCAATGCGATATCGGTATCACTCTCTTTATCATAAACATACGGTTCGGCCGTAGTACCGTAAAGCAAATCGCAGGCTGTACTTCCATTACTTTGGTCGGCTATTGCCACGGGATAATTGAAGTCCTGTATATCCGTATTGTACGGATAATAGGCTACGAACTTCACCGGAGTACCGTCATCCTGCACCGTAAGCGGCGTTTCCGAAGTAAAAGCCACCGATTGTCCGGCCTCTGTGCAGACATAAGGCGTATTGACGGCTTCCGATACAAGTTCGGAAGTTTCCGCATTCAATACGTAGGTTCCAATCTTATCCCCGTTTGTCCAGGACGTTCCGTCCTGTGTAATGCGGGTTGTAAATCCTGTCAAATCTACACCGAACGTAATCGCTCCGGAATTAAGGGCAGGATTGTTACCCGTCTCCTGCTCGTCATCCGAGCAGGAGAGGCATAGTAGGCCTAAAAGGGGATATAATAAGGTATGAAATAGTCTCATGATTTTTATATTCTAAATAATATTACGATAGAAGCAAATGTTATTCTACTGACTTGTACCAACGCGGGTCGCCGACTTTGGCATCAATCAAAAGCGTAAAATCTCCGTTGGCTGCATCCTGCATCAGTCCGGACATCTGATAATCCGTATTGAATTTAACATTTTTAAATCCTCCCGTAGCAACTACATCCGTACCATCATTCTTTGCTGCATAGTTGCCTTCCCCTGTGGATGCGGTGGTATTATAAGAAAGATTATCGTGTGAAGGGTCTATCAAAGCAGACACATTGTTTTCGTAGGTTATAACACAGCCATTATTCGTTCCCTGAATAGGTGTCTTATCCAAACTTACCAAAGTACAGTGCTGTACAATAATGGTCGGATTGGGAGCCGTTCCATAAGTATGCGGATGAATAGCCTGTCCTGACATTTTATAGAAAGTCGAATTGGTCAATACTAATTCTTTCGAGCGATATTCTTCAAAGACAGCCGTCATATCGTGCATATAACAATCGTCTACGATAAAAGAGGCCAAAGCGTTTCTGTCAGTATCATGTTCCTTATTGCCATTCCAATTACAGAGATGCTTCATTCCGCTAAGCTCGCATTTCTTAACTTCAATGACTGCATCTGCCGCAAACTGGTTGGCAAGATTACCATCTGCGGCATTGCTCAATAGAGAAGTATTCTTATCACCCGTTATTTTCAGATTATTCAGAGCCAATCTTTGAAGACCTGTATTTATAATACTTTTCATCGCAACTTCCACCTGTTCTTCTCCGTCGCCCAACAACATCAGTTCCGTTACTTCGGCCGGTACGACAAGGTTCTCGCTAAAACTATAAGACGCGTCAGCCGCAAACAGCAAAGCAATCTTACCCGAAGCATTATTCAATACAGCAGTCAAATCCGTAGCCTCATTCACCGGAACCGTCGCATATCCGCTTGGTATTGCCGGATTGGTTTCGGTAGCATCACCATCTTCTCCCTCGCCCGGTTTCCAACCTTCCGTACTTCCATTACCCCCCGAAACCAAGTTACCAGACATATCTTTCAGATTAATATTAAATGTATACTCATAACCCGGATCAAACTTTGTCACTTTACTGGTTGACGGCACCATATACTGGAATCTTTCACCATTAGCATCAATAGTAACCGACATTACTTGCGCCAAACTTCCGGCAGGCAGCATTACACCTACGAAAGACTTATCCGACAATTTATGTAATGTTATCGCTTGCGGCATATCCTCTATGGCTAACTCACCTTTAAGAAGGTCGAATCTCGCAGTAGAATTCAACCCGTTGACTTTGACACTCTCTACTTTAACATCATCATTGTTTATATTGACATACAACAAAGCCAACTGGTGATGAAAGGTCAATGACAGTCCTTTACTCAACAAATCACCCGTACTCATGTCACCGGTTGACGCCCACATCAAATCATGTGCGGAAATACCTGCCGACTGGTCTGCAATATCTACATTATAAATGCCTGCACCCGCATCAACTTTACCCGCATCAGCAGAAGAGTACGGATAATACGCCATAAAGTAACAAGGTTGATCGTAAATACCGATACCACCGTCATCAGCCACAAAATTTGTGGTAGCTGATGTTTCTTGTAAATCTGCGTTATATTGTATATTCATGGCAGAGTTTCGAATATTATCAGTTTCCGCATCCAACATATACACTCCAATGGCATCCCCTTGCTCCCACTTACTATCCAAACTGACACGTGTAGCAAAACGATCGGTACCGGATTGTATGGTTTCCAACTTTTTTTCACCCAAAGCATTGGAAGCCAATTCGTCCACCTCGCTGCATGCAGCCGCCAATGTGGAAGCGGCCGCTGCAAAGAATAAGTATCTAAGTTTCATACTATTAAATTATTAAGTTTGTAATTTCTATTGTTTCTTCCATTAATTTCTATTACTTATCTCATTTTTTATCAAGGCAACCAGCGCGTATCACCTGCACGGTTAATTACAATAGGTGAAGAACTGTCCTTGATGGTAAGGTCTCCATTGTCCGGATCAACAAAAAGTTCCGATGCCGTGATATCCAAATCCGTTGCATTCATCTTGGCACCACCCAATGCATAGTCCTTTGTCGTATAGTTATTGGAGAAATGAGTGGTAGTATTAGCACCCGCCACATATAAGTCTCCCGAAGGTGACGCAAGCACCATACCTTCAATGGTAAGTTCGGAACCAACTGCAGAGCTGATGTTAATCAATCGCTTGTTGAGACTATAGTTATAGATTGTAATATTCTTGAATTCCAACTGTATAGGCTTATCCACATAAGGCGCATAGAAAAGATTGCCCCAACCGAATCCTGCCGTTCCGTCATTATCACGACTGAAAGTACAGTTACGGAACACCGCCTTATCTATCTGGTCGTACGATGTCGGGTCGTTGAACGAACGTAAGTCTACCAAACCGTAACTACCCGTCTGCCATCCGCATTTGTCAAAACGGCAACCTTCTACTTCAAAGTTCATAATATGCTTACTGGTTGCTTGCTGATGACGCCAGAATCCACGGGTCAACCCGATGAAGTCACAGTTGACAAAGCTGACGCTCTCAAGAGTAAACGATTTATCAGCATTCATAAAGTATTTATTGTTGGAAGCATGCTGGAACTCAATATTCTCAAATTCCAATGATGTAATATACGAACCCTCCGCAATCTTCCACCAATCATCCAGAATCACTTTCGGCTTGACTCCATCACTGCTGCCCACCAAACGGAAACCTTTGGCAAGCTCGAACGGAGTGACGCGATAAGAAGAACCGGCAGGCAGATAATATTCCGTTCCTTCGGGAACTTCAGGGTTGAGGTCGTTTTCCTGCAACATGGCAGACAAGTCATCCGACGGCCCCACAGGTATGGAAGAAGCCGACGGCCCTGCGGTACGAAGCGTCACCGAGTTGTAAGGTTTATCATACTTACGAGGTTTGTTGGTATCATACACATTGACGGTATAAAGCGTATTCTTTGTCAACCCCTCAATCTCGGCATAGCCCTGCAACATTTCATCAATAGTAAGATAACGGCTGACACCCGGCAGCGTTGTATCCATCATCGGCATGACACTGATACTGTCCACCGGGTCTTGTTGATAGTTTTTCTTCCAGCGGATAACAGCCGACGTTTCGGTAATTTCCGTCTTGGAAACATCTTCGAGCAAACGCGTGAATTCCGGACGTTTCTCGGTAGATGCCGTGGCATAGCTCCACTGTGAATTGTTGACCGCATCGGCAGCATTGCTGCGTACACGGATATAGTAGGTGGTTCCATAAGGAATATCATCTACAAACAACTGAGGCACCGTAGTCTCTTGCGCCATGAACAGATTGTTGTGATACTGGTCCAGGTAGTACTCTACGGTATAAGAAACCGCATCATTCACCTCGTACCACACAAGGCTGATAGAGTTTCCTGTCACTTCAGGCTCGTCCAACACGAAACGGGGCTGAAAGAGGTCGTCTATCTTATTGTATTTATCATCCGTACAGCCGGTAAGCAGCGCCCCACACAGCAATACGGGCGATGCGGCCATTATCAGTTTATGGAATAATTTTATCATAACTTTCTTCTTTTTGCTGTTATTAATATCCGTAATAGTTTTGAATCAGTCCCCGGTGGTCGGTAATGACTTTAGAAGGATAGGGACAGAGGTAACGCAGAGGATCGGTAGGCTTTACCGTCTGCTCATTGTTTTGATTGATGAAGCCTCGGAAACTCCAATAGATTTCGCTCGCGGCCTCATACTGTTGCGTCTCCTGATTAAGCACCCGCCATGCAATGGCATACTCTTTCATCTCGTAACCGGCAGGACGCCCTACTTCCGGACCGTATTCATCAATACCTACAATATCAAGAACCTTGCGTTCGGGATGTTCAGAATCTTCCACACTCTGATAGTAGATACGTTCAGGCACTTTATCCACACCCGGAACGGCAGTACCATTGGCAACCAACCCCCAATCAATCATCTGGTTGTAAAGATTGTAAATAACCTCACCGTATTTATTCCAACGGGCAAGGTCGTACTTACGGATTCCTTCACCACCAAACTCCCACTTGCGTTCGTCCATTATGGCTTGAAAAAAGTCCTGTTCATTGGTGAGCGCGGCTACATAAGCATCTACCTTTTCTGCATGAAGAGAAGAGTCGAACGCACGGCGCCGCACACGTTTCAAAGCTTCCTGAGCATCATCACGCGGGCCATAAAGTTCGTTTACGGCTTCGGCATACATCAGCAGTACATCTGCAAAGCGCATACGTACATTGTTAATTCCCGTATTGGAACCGCTGGTAGCACCCAAAGGAGCCTGCATATAGAGTTTGGACCATTTGGCGGCGCCCATACCTGCAATTCCCATATCATATTCCTGATTGAGATTTTTGTCGTATTTGTAAGGTACGCAAGTCATGTCACGGCGCAAATCATCTTTATCGAATGAAAATACGTACGTACCACAAAAGGTTACATAATTACGGGCGCTTCCATACTCATGGCTGCCTTCGGCAATCGTTACGCCAATGTTATAGCCAAAACGGCTGCTTATGCTTTTCAACATAGGTACAGCAAAGATTACATCATCGTTATTAGCAGTTTTCCAGTTACATTCATTCACCCACAAATCTTTAAAGCTCTGGTTCAAATCGTGTTTCCCCTCTTTGATAACCTTGCCTAAGTAGGTTATGGCGATTTGATAATAGTGTTCAAAATTGTCTCCACGTTCCATATAACCCACATTAGCCGGATTATCCTTATCGGCACGCAACGCCCAGCCACCGCGATAAAGAGCAAGCTGCCCTATAAGCGCCTGGCAATATTCGCGTGAAGCGCGCTCTACGCCATAATCCAAATCGGCCGCGTACTTCATCATCGGCTCTGCGGCAATAAGGTCATCGATAAGAAATTCCAATATCTTATCACGATTGGTTGTACCGCGGCTAAAGAAATCATCGGTAGACCGCGTAGCCTCTGTAACAAACACCACATCTCCCCATGTACGGATCAAATCGAGGTAGAACATGGCACGAAGCGTTTTCACTTCACCATACATTTGCTGCGTTTCGGTAGGTCCGTCTTTTGACACCTCTTCCGACCAAAGGGGAGACTCCTCGACAGACTGCAGGAAGTCATTGGCATAGTTGATTACATAGTACAAATTGTTCCAAGTACTGTTCAGCGTTCCCCAAGTGGGGCGCGAATCGAAACAACCGATATCCGAACCGGCAGAGTTGACAATGCTGTTCTTAAAGGATGACATCTCCACATCGGTATTCGTATTAAGACCGCTTGCAAGGTTACTGCCGTAAAGCCCGTCTTCCGTCATGGAGGAGTAAATGCGGGTCATCAGCGATTTCATTTCTTCCTCAGAGGAGAACACATATTCCGGGGTAAAGCCTGATGCAGGAGTCACATCCAGAAAATCATTGCAGGATGACAAGGAAAGCATAGAACCTGCGATGAATGCATATAATATTTTCTTATTCATTGTTCCTTCTTTTTTAGATTCAATTAAAAGGTTAACTGCGCACCAAAAGTATATGTACGGCTACGCGGATAACGGTTGTTATCGATATTCGGCGTAAGTCCGGTAGCGATGTCCACTTCCGGGTCGTAACCGCTATAACCGGTGATAGTGAACAGATTGCTGCCTGCCACATAGAAACGAACTTTATTCAGGCCGGCTTTCTTTGTCCACTCCTGAGGTAAAGTATAACCAAGCGTAGCAGAGTTGAGACGTAAGAACGAACCGTCTTCTACCGCATAGGACATGCTGATAGGTTTACCGATAGATGTAGGATTCCACATCGTAGCATTCTTATTGAACTCGGCAAGAAGTTCCGGACTGTAACGAATTTCATTACCCATATCATCGAAGTTACGCCAACGCTTGTCCGAAGCTACCTCCATACCGAAATTGTTCTCGTGGTTGTCGGCCCATGTAGTAAGCATCACTTTATTGGCATTGAATACATCAAAGTCATACATGAAGTTGAAGAACATACTGAGATCAAATCCTTTATATGTGGCGTTCAGGCCAAAACCACCCGAGAACTTCGGAGTAGTATTACCGATAACCGTACGATCCGCTTCTGTCAGTTGATAAGGATTGGAACTGTTCGGGTCTATGGGAGTCAACTTCTTGAACTTGGCATTACCGGGACGCGGAGTGTCTGAAAGCGGGCTTGAATCTACCACACCTTCTTTCAGCTTCCATGTGCGCGATTTGGAATCGAAATATTCAAAGTCTTCCACTTTATAAAAACCGTCATTGACATATCCGTAAATCAAACCGCTGGTTCCGCCTACATAAGCGCGGTAATCGTCAGCGTTCATCACACTCTTATTCCAACCGGAAGTAAGTATCCACTCTTTCTCTCCGCTCGCCAGTTTATCAATCTTATTTTTATTATGACCGATGTTGAAAGTCGCGTTCAACGAGAAATCTTTTGTCTCGACGATGTAAGCATTCAATTGAAGCTCAATACCTTTGTTGGATGTTTGTCCCACATTTGTCATCAGCTTGGTGTAGCCCGTATAGCCGGGGATGTCCGAAGGAACCAACAGGTCTTTCACCGTATTCCAATAGATATCTACCGTACCGCTAAGGCGTTCTTTGAAGAAACCGAAATCGAAACCCAAGTTACGGGTAACGGTCGTTTCCCATTTCACATTAGGATTGTAGACGTACTTGGTATTGTAGAACTGATAATAATAGTGGCTCATCTCTCCCCAGCCGGCAGGTGTCTTGCTGCTTACTCCGTAAAGCTTTTGATATAAATCGGCATCAATGCGGTCATTACCGGACGTACCGTAACTCAAACGTAACTTCAAATTGGATATCCATGTAACATCCTGCATAAAGTCCTCGTTAGAAAGACGCCATGCCAATGCTCCTGCGGGGAAAAATCCCCAGCGATTATTGGCTGCGAACTTAGACGAACCGTCGGCACGGAGTGTAAATGTAGCCAGATACTTATCCTTATATCCGTAGTTGATACGACCGAAGAAAGAGGAAATACGTGAAGGAGAATCCGCCTTTGAGGAATTCTCATAAGGCGTACCGAGCGACAAATTGTCAAACGCCTTCTCCGCGGTTGTATTCTCCGGGAAATAACGTGTGGAATACGTTTTCGTAGTTGTTTGCTGGTTCTTGATTTCCTGTCCTAACATCAGGCGGATATCATGCGCATCATCATCTAAAGTAAAATTATAGTTCAAGACGTTGGTCAACTGCCATTTGGTTCCTTGCTTCATCATCCATTCCGCCATGGGTTGGTTGTTGTTGTTCTTGGCATTTTTGGTTCCCATCCCCCAGAACTTACGCTGTTCTTCCGTATTATTTTCGAAGCCAAATTCGTTACGCAAAGTCAGCCCTTTCGCAATATCCCATGTCAAGGCTCCCATAGTATTAAGCGATTTATTGATTCGCTTCTTATAGTTCTTCTCGGATTCCTCCTTCGGATTGAAACGTACGATTTCTTCCAATTGGTCGGGATCGAAATAAGTATCGTCTTCGGGTAAAGTCATATATTCGTCCAGCCCTTCGGTAGGAGCCTGGCGCAGAGCATCCAGCAAACTGACACCTTCCGTACCCGAACCGTCCACTTCTTTGTGCAACAGGCGCGTACGGTATTCCATCGTAAGAAACTTGAAAGGCTTGAAGTTAAAGGAAGCATTCAGGTTATTTTGCTTCAATCCATTACCTACCATTACACTGGGTTGGTCTTGATGAATAAACGCCAGTTTATACTTTGCTTTTTCAGTACCTCCGTTTACGCTCAAATCAAGATAAGAAGCCACGGGATGGGTTCCGAACACTTCATCCTGCCAGTCCGTACCGGGATCTCCCTGATAAATATAATGCTCGTAGGCATGACCATATTTATTGTTGAAGTTAGTCGGATTGGAACTTTTCTGACGGGCATTTTCATATTGCATCAGTACAAATTCATAAGGGTCCATCACGTCCAGTTTATTGGAGAGTGTTTTAGTTTGTATATATGTATTCAAGCTGATAGACACACGTCCCTCTGTCGGATTCTTGGTCGATACCAAAATAACGCCATTAGCACCGCGGGCGCCGTAAATAGCGGTAGAAGCAGCATCCTTCAATACCTCGATAGACTCTATATCCGTAGGCGGAACATCATTCAAGCTACTTACTTCGAACCCGTCAAGAATAATCAACGGACTGTTGTCCTGCGTAATAGAGCCACCGCCACGCACCAAAATCTTAACTTCCGCATCCGGTGAACCATCTACTGTCGTTACCTGTACGCCCGGCAGTTTACCTACGATAGCCTCAGCCGCAGAAGTAGTCTGTACTTTCTCCAATATCTTTCCCGATACACTGGAAATAGAACCTGTAAGGTTACCTCTTTTCTGAGTTCCGTAACCGATAACCACCACATCTTCCAGCATACTGGCAGACTCTGTCATGTGTATATTGATGCCCGAAGTACGTCCTTTCAAAGGTTCTTTTACTTCTTCCATACCCACAAAGCTGATTTTCAGAACAGCTTTGTCTACATTAGGAACGTTTGCCAACGAAAACTTTCCATCCAAATCCGTAGTACAACCAATTGTCGTACCTTGTACTATTACGGTGGCGCCAATCACAGGTCCGTAATCATCTGTCACCGTACCGGTCACAGTGGCAGTCTGCGCCACAGCACCGACTGCTACCATCAACAGGGTAAATATGCTTATGATTAACTTATTCATTCTTCTAAAGTATTATATATGTCTGTTATTCTTTACTTTCTTTCCATGGGCTGCCCGCCTTGGTTTTGATAATAGACAATGTGTTGCACCAGATTATGGAAGTAAACTTCCAAATTGGAGTAACGACCGTTAGGATCTACACTGCTACTGATTACATTTGCATCACTCGGATCTTCAGGATTCAAGCCATAGGCGAGTTCCCAAATATCGGGTATACCATCATTATCGCTATCCGGCCAGAGATATCCCTTTTTCATCTCTACATAACCGCCCGCGGCATCGCTTGGAGTATCGATGATACCCGGCTTCTTATCAGAGTCCTTCAGAGTTACCAAATTTCCTTTCTCATCCCAATAAGACATTTTAGAACCTTTGTAGGGAGCGCTTCCCGCTCTGACTTCACCTATAATCCGCCGGTCTATTTCATCTCGACGCAAAGAAGCGCCTGCATAGTCCAATACTCTTTCATAGGCAACCTGCGCCGTATGGCTGGTCACTTTACTGAAAGGTTGGTAGTCCGCCATCTTCATAGCCTGCTTTTCCTCATCCGATACACCCTGTTCTACCAAGCTCTTATCAAATTGCGCCCAAACACCGTCCGTCCAATTATCGGAACTAACTTTTGAATTACCCTCTATATAATTGTCGCTAATATAGGCTCTGGCCGTAGGATCGGTAGAAAGGACACGATACGACTTATAGCCCGTACCTGTGGCCGGTCCCGGTTTGTAGTAACAGTTCGTCAGATTGAATGTAGCATATTTGCCACCATAACTTCCAAAACCGCTCTCACTCCAATTGTAATAAACATTATTACGTACATCGAAATATCCGCAGTAGTCATAAGAGCCTTGAGTACCCGGTTCCGAGAGATCGGAGATACGTGGGCAGCGGCTACCGTGATGCGCCAGCAAAATATGGTGGAAAGTAGTATTGTCACCGCTGAACATAGCGCCATAACCGTGAGCACCCTTGGCATGGTTCGATAAGTTCAGACTCTCACTGGCGATACACCATTGCGCCGTAAAGTTCTGAACTCCATAGAAAGTCAACGTTTCATCCACACTCCAACCGGCTGTTACATGGTCTATGATACCGTTCTTGAAATAGCGGCCACCGATAGCATCTTCCGCATAATCGGAGCAAGCATCACCCGGACGAATACGTAAGAAACGGACAATGGCATTAATACTGTTTCCCGCACCCTTTTCCGGATCTTTAGAAAGATTGAATGAAAAATTGTAATTCTTCAACGTGATACCTTCACCGGGAGCAGTCTGCCCGATAATACTTAAATCGGGATAATCCACCAGATAAATCCCCCGCTTCAGTTCAATCGTACCGTCTACATCAAAAACAATAGTACGAGGACCTTGAATCTGCTCGATACCATAACGTAAGCTACCTTCTATCGGAGTTTCGCCCAGACCGTAATCATCCAGATTCGTCACTTTGTAAAGTACTCCGCCACGTCCGCCTGTGGTGAAACGTCCACCCCCTTCTGCACCGGGGAAGGCAAGGGCTTCAACACTCTTGTCATCACCAATACCGGTATCAGGCTTACCATACTGAAAGATAGTTATGGTCTTATCCAAAATACCTACGGTAGAGGTACGCGGCAGAAAATCTTCATTATCAGCAATCGTCAAAACTATTTCGTTGCTCGTAGACTCTCTTTTGTTATGAGTAATCCAAGCCTCGGAAGGAATAGCATCGAAATTATCTACCGGTTCATCTCCTTCCTGTGTGAAAGGAATTACCAAAGTCCGGCATTTATAAGGAATAGTATATTCATCCTGCTCGATAGCAGCCACACCGTTTACCGCTTCTTGCATCACTTTCAATACACGTTGTAGTTTATACTCACCTACCGTACTGAATACAAGTTCCGTTGTACGTGCATTACCGGTATTCAACGCGACTTTCAGTTTCAGAATCTGTTCGGAGAAGTTACGGGTTACCGGAGTTTCTTCCACAACTTCAATCCAGTCGCACTGTTCATCAATATCCATCTTCCATTCCATATTGGCTACAACTTTGAGCTCTACTTCCGCACCACGGAAAGAAATAGGTTCGGAAGTAAATTCAAACAGAATATCCGGGTCGGAACCTAATTGTTCTATGGCAATCTCTTGCTCCAAAGTAGAGCCTGCACCTGCCATGGTAACCTTAACCTTACCCGTACGTTTGGCTCCGTCTGTATTTTCCGCTACAAACAGGCGGAGTTCATCATTTCCCGTACCATTGCTTTTCGACAACGTAAGCCAAGCCTGCTCCGCATCATTGGTGGCCGGTTCTACTACGGTTGCCAACCATTCACCGGTGGCGGTTATATCCACAGTGGAAGAAGTAGCCACATTGGACAGTTTCAGTTCCTTTTTCGATAGTTCCAAGCTATCGGTTCCTACGGCGCCATTCAATTCGCCCTCGTCACTGCATGCTCCTAACAAGCCTGCTAATAGTATGAATAGAAAATATCTCATAGCTTTTATTTGTTTTTCGTTAGTATTCGATTATTTAATCCAATGCGGATCGCCGATGTTATTCGTATAAATCTCAGAACTCTTATCAGTAATAGTAAAGTCTCTGTTAGCTACATCCCGGAATAGTTCATCCATTCGGAGAGCGGTTTGCTTCGGTTTCTCATTTTCTCCCACACCCCAGTTGTTCAATGTAAAGCCGTTGGTGATGTAGTTATTCTCAAATATGCGGGTAGTAATCTTTTCATGAATATTAAACCACGTACCTTTTTCACTGTCAACAGTACCGCTGAAAAGATTATTTCTCACTGTCAGGCTGCCGTTCGTTATACTCTTAGCACCCAAATCGAAGAAAGTCATACCCGTTTTCATAGCAATAAATGTACAGTTCTCTATTGTAACATTCAAATCACCGGTCATTGCTCCCAACCTTGTAATCAATGCATTATTCAAATCATTAGCATGGAAAGTAGAGTTTCTAAATTCAAAGTTGTGTACCGGAGCATCTTGCTTAGCAAGGCCGAACAAACCACTTTCACTTGAATTCAATCCGAAGAAACGACAATCTTCAATAACAATCTTGTTTACGGTCTGCTTTTGCGCAGCATCCACTTCCTGATACCACATGGTACGTTGCAAGTCGTTAATTTCGCAGTTCTTCCATGAGATAGTCCCGATATGGAATTTCTGGTTCTTAAATTTAAAGAAATCCTGCGCATCCACCTTTATCACCAAGTTCTCGAAATGAAACGCCTCAATGAAATCCGCACTCGATATACTCAGGCTTGATTTCAGTTCCAATACAGCCAAGTTTTCACCCTCTTTAGGTTCCTGCCCCATAATAGAAAGCCCCTTAGGCATATCATCCAACGTTTTGGCAACAAACTGATAAGTTGTCCCCGCTTTCAGGAAAAGTTTGATGTCTGTTGCAGTTTCATCGTTCTTCAATCTATTGAAGACGTTATTGATATTCTCTCCCGGACTAACGTATGTATATCCCTCCGGCACGCGAATAGGAGCATCCGGATTAATATCTTCTTCTTCCCATTCTTCCGGAGCGATAGTTACCGTATAATCCTGAATAGTCGGTTCATCCGCATTGTTCAATTCGAAAGAAACCGTTGTAAGGTTCTTTGGCAGAATAGGGAAAGTTCCTTCTATCTCTTTGGTCTGTATTACTTGCTGATTTGCGTCCAAATATTCAAAACGGACTGTTACCGCTTCATTATCCGTATCGGTCTCGAACAATACCAAGTCGTCGGTATAGTTCACACCACCCGTAGAGGTCGCTGTATTGCGTACCACCTCGATAGGCGACTTCACAAACGTGGCATCCGAAATCTTATAGCCGGATATAGGCGTAGAAACGATGGCGCGTATCGTAGAATAACGTTTGTCCGCCTTACGGTCAGTTGCCCGCAAACGGAGCGTACCGGTACGGTTATACATACGAATCTCCAAAGGCTCATTAAAAGGAGAAACGTACTCCACCGGAGCAGACAAAGCATAGACTTTCTCAGCTTTTGGGTCTTGATTAAGCACTATATCATTCAAATTGCCCGGATGCGGCAACGAATCGGCTTCCGTAGTAGCAACAATACGATATGTACCGTCAGGCAATTGGAAACGGTATAAAGTCGAATAGTTCGCCACATAGCTGCCATCGGCAGCATAAATAAACAGCGGTTTGTTGGATGAGCCTGTATTCAGCGAATAAGCCTCATCATCCAAATACATTTGAATATCCTTCACTACCGAAGAGTTGTATTTACTGTCTTCGGAACAAGCAGCTATGCCGAGCAGGAGCATCAGTCCCGCCACAGCAGATGATATACTTTTTCTCATATTAGATTTTGCAGGAGTTTAAAGTTCTGTTTCTTCTGTTATATCTTCCCATCCCGTTTCTACCCAATCTTCATTCAGTATTTCCATGTGAACGACCGAACGCTTGGACGACTTAAAAGCAATACCCGTATCAAGCGCACCATTCGTACGGTTCACTTCCACCCCTTCTTTTAAGTAAGTAACATCAACCGACGTACGCGAACCGTTATTCTCCGTGGGGAAGGAATAGACAAAAGCCTCGAAACCGGCGGTACGGTCTGTACGTACGGTTACATCTTCAAGGACTGCTTTTTCATCCTTCACATTATAAGCCACGCCTACATTGGTAAATGTTATATCCAACGCGTCAAAATGGGTAATACCGTCCAATTCCTCCGCTGTTTCTTTGGGACTGAACACTGCCTGTCCCATCAATCGCTTCAACTCAATATCGAGTGATTTTACGGAATTATCCGAAGTAAATCCCATTATCCCGGAAATGTAGACAGGTTTCTGCATATTGTCTTTCTGACGGATAACGGTAGTAGAGAGCTTATCGGCACCGGACACTTCATCAGCATTCGCTACAACAAACGTCTGCAAATTCTCTCCCAAAGGCAAAGGAACCTCAACAGCCCCATGTACCAAAGATTGCGTTTCTCCATAAATAAGAGAATCGGACATATACACATAAATTCCGATTTCGGAGATACCCTCTGCGGCAAATGTCTTAATACTCGATTGGCTGAAACGGACACCAACGGGATGCAGTTCTTCTTTCCGAGAAGTGTTACCTTCGTCTTGAGGAAGCTTACCATTATCCCAAATCTCGTCAACTTGCGAGGTACAGGAAAAAAAAGCTAAAAGCGGAATAAATAATAATTTCATTAAACGCTTCATAAGTATTAGTGTTTTATAGTTAATATTCAAAGTTCACAAATAGCAGTTCTAATGCCTGTGCAAATATCCGTAAATGGAAGAAACTATGTGAGTAAGATTTAGTACAAAAAGGGTAAAATCCGGTCTGGCACAAATTAATTACCCGCTCAGAGACATCTCTACGAGCGATTTTAAGTATTTCACAAAATATCAGTCAATATTATTTATGAAGTAAGCAAGTACTCGTTTTATAATGCTGACAGGCACGAATTATATGGAACTTCACGACTATCCTGTCTATAAAACCGTGAACTTCCATATAATCCGTGCCTGTTTAAAAATCATCCGGTAAATGCCCGAATATAAAAAATACTTATATCCTGATAAGTTCCTTATAAAGTCGTTGTACCGGCAACCCCATAATATTATAATAACTTCCCGAAATATTCTCCACTCCGATAAAGCCAATCCACTCTTGCACTCCATAGGCGCCGGCTTTATCCATCGGTTGGAACTTATCTATATAATAAGCGATTTCCTCTTCGCTCAGTTTGGAAAAACGAACCTCCGTCTGGGCGGCAAAACTTCGCTGCCATTCCGTTGTAGTAATACAAACACCGGTAAATACTTCGTGAGTACGACCTGACATAGCGCGAAGCATACATAAAGCATCTTCCCTATCCTTAGGTTTTCCAAGTACTTTCCCATCTAACCAGACAATGGTATCAGCCGTTATCATCAATTCACCCGGCTGTAACATATCCCGATAGGCATCCGCTTTTTCTTTCGCTATATAAAGAGGTATATCCACTCCTTGCAATGTATCAGGATACGATTCGTCTACATCCGGCAAGGTACGCACTTCGTAGTCCACGCCAAGTCCTGCCAACAATTCTTTCCGGCGGGGAGAATTGGAAGCAAGTATGACTTTATATTTTTTGAGATTATCCAACATGACTTTAATAAATTATGAATTGCGAGTTATCAACTGACAGAAATTACCAACCGAAGGCTTTCTCGTCTGCCATCCAAAGACCTTTTACTTTTAAGAACTGCTCTACAATATCCCGTCCGCAGCCATATCCACCCTCTTTGTGGGAAATGTAGCGGGCAACGGATTTTACTTCGGGAGCGGCATCTTTCGGACAACAAGGCAAGCCACAAGTACTCATCACCTCAATGTCAGGAATATCATCACCTACATACAATATTTCTTCATCCCGCAAACCATAACGGTCACGAAAATCATGATAATCATGTATTTTGACGGAAGACCCCATATAGATATTCTCTGCCAATATTCCTAAAGCAAGAAAACGCTTGCGCACCGCTTCCGTACGCCCACCGGTTATAATGGCCAGTGGAATTCCATATTTGGCAGCCAGATGCAATGCATAACCGTCCTTTATATTTACCGTGCGCATCGGCTCACCTTCCGTACTCATCGGGATAACGTTAGCGCTCAATACCCCGTCCACATCAAAAGCGAGCGCTTTTATCTTATTCAAATCATAGTTGATTGTACTCATACCGTTATTCTTTACTCAGAAGTCAGCTGTTTTGTTGATGTATACTTTCGCTAATCAGCCTATACAGTTCTTGCATTCCCGGTTCATCGGAAAGCATCTGCAAGTGATTGTTGATGACATTCTCGTCATACCGTATGGCAGGCCCCGTCTGCGCAAGACGCGGTTCGAGTTCGTGTACTTTACGGGCAGTCTCGTCTATCAAGGGTAACATCACTTCAAAGGGAAGCTGATATTTCTTCAACAGTTCGGCAGCAAGGGCGTACATATGATTTGTAAAATTACAAGTGAATACCGCCGCCAAATGCAAACTCTTACGCTGTTCGGAAGTAGCCTCATAGACTTTCTCGGAAAGTACGGAAGCAATATCTTTCAAGGTCTGAGTATCTGCCGCAGAATTGCTTTCCACAAAAACCGGTATCTGCCGGAAATCGACAGTACGTTGTTTGCTGAATGTCTGCATAGGATAGAACACACCATATCGGTTTACCTCACCCGCCCAAACGCCCATCGGAATACTACCGGCAGTGTGTACCCATAAGGCATCTTCTTTGCCGGCAACTATCTCCGGCAACAACTGTACAAACGCCGCATCTTTCAGAGAAACAATATAAAGTTGGGCATCCGTTGCCACAGAGGACAAATCGGTAGTATAGGCGGCCTCCACAACCTGTGCCAATGTCCGTGCCGACTCTTCCGTACGGCTGTATATCTGCACGATACGGAATCCTTTATAATAAAGCGTCTTTGCCAAATTCGTCGCCAGATTACCGGCTCCGATAAATACGATAGATGTATCTTCTATGCTTCTCTTCATTTTATCTTGTAGATACCAAATATAAAATACCGCCTACAACCAATAACGCCACCGGCAACAAATAAGCTGACATAGTACCAAGCAGAGCCGTTATCAATCCGAAATTCAATATCAACCACAAACCTATCAGCACCAATCCCACTGACTTATCATGCTTGAATAATAAGAAGATTATTGCCGTATAAAGCAAAAAGTTATCCCTGTTCATCACCCACGACAAACCCAATGTAGAAAAATGCAGCAACTTGTCTGCCAGATAAAGCACACCGAACACAATCAACGTGATAGCCGTAGCCTTATATGTGTCTTTGTTATTGTTTGCTTTTGCCGCGCTCACCTTTATTTCCCTCCATATTTATTAAGGTGAATCTTTTCCCATTGCAGATTGTCTTCATTGAAAGGTTTGCGCTCCATTCCTTTATGACCGATCGCTATTATACTGAGGGCTTGCAATTGCAAGGGTATATCAAGTACGTCATGTACATATTCATTGGAAGACATTCCGGATGCGGTAAAACGTTCACGAAGCTGTACCCAGCAACTTCCCAACCCCATATCTTCCGCCTGAAGCTGCAGATAAATGGAAGCGATAGAAGCATCTTCTATCCAAACGTCACTTGCCAGCGGATCGGCAGTTACAACCACCCCCCCCCGCCAATGCCGCATCCGCTATGAATTGCGACGCCTGCTCTTTACAGAAAGACAGCTTTTTCAATGTTTCCTTATCATCCACCACGATAAACTGCCACGCATTGCTCCGTTTGGAAGTAGGCGCCATCAGTGCGGCTTTCATCAGCGTAACCACCTGCTCTTGCGTCAACTCCTCTTCTGTAAACTTCCGCATGCTGCGGCGGGTCTTTATCAATTCGCTAAAACTTTCCATATGTGTATATCGTTTAGAAATGAATACTTTGTCGTTAAGTAATGCAAAGTTACTACAAAAAAGTGAAATGCGGAAAGATATAGTGATAGAATTGA
>ERZ779942.269-NODE-269-length-42613-cov-3.83061_pt1 | contig 42613 bp, 30 predicted proteins | sample MGYA00511941_ERZ779942 | MGnify/ENA primary metagenome ERZ779942 (study PRJEB29588, sample SAMEA2148265) | human gut metagenome | biome: human gut; feature: human-associated habitat; material: faeces | place: Denmark | collected 2008/2010 ... | reverse complement strand
GGCTGCCGCACCGTCTTTCAGTACTTCGATAGATTCAATATCATTGGGATTCAATGAGCTTAATCCGGCATTACTGAATGCTCCATCAATGACATACAGAGGTTCGGTAGCGCCAAAAGAAGCGGCACCGCGAATCACGATGTTTACATCTGCCCCAGCAACACCAGCTTGCTGCACGATGTCTACCCCCGGTGTACGCCCTTGTAAGCTTGAAGCAACATTAGATGATACCTGTTTGCTGATTTCTTGGGAAGAGATAGAAGCAACGGCACCTGTCAGACTTGATTTCTTCTGCACGCCGTAACCAACTACTACGACTTCATCCAGTACTTCGGTGTCGTCCTGCAATTGGATAGAATATGAGTTCTTATTCCCAACCTTTACTTCCTGTGTTTTATAACCGATATAACTGACAGCCAGAAGAGCGTCTGCCGGAGCATCCAATGTAAAGTTACCATCTACATCTGTCACAGTACCTGTCCCCGCTCCTTTCACCAATACACTGGCACCAATTATCGGTTCGCCTTTGATATCCGTCACGGTTCCCGTTATTTTCTTTGTTTTTTGGTTCCCTTGTGATGCTGCGGGAGCTTCTTTTGCTTTCAAATATATTTTCTTCTCTCCAATTTCATAAGCTACATTTGTACCCGCGAATAAATCATCCAATACTTTAGAAAGGTCTTTGTCTTTTGCCTGGACAGAAACAATCCGTTCGGGATTGACAATCGTACGGCTATATGCTACCGTAAGTCCTGTCTGTTTAGTAATGAGCGAAAAGACTTTCTCCAACTTGACTTGTTGAAGATTCATTGTTATTTTCTGAGCCGACGCCGCAAGACTTACAGCAAAGCTCAATAACAATACAAGCAATACTCTGTTCTTCATACTTAGTTTGTTTAAAGTTATAAATAGGTTCTTAATCTCTTTGTATTTAGTGGACACACGAGATTAAGAAGCGGGTGAGGGAAAAAACGTTTTTTTCTGAAGTTTTTTTATTACCAATAAATTTTCGTATGATAATATATTAGTTTTCAGTAAGATATGGTTTAGTTTTTATTTGTAGGAAAATGGGATATAAAAAGAAAAGTCCTTCCAGATTTTATTTTCAGAAGGACTTATAACAATAGATTCGTGTTCTTGGCAATTCGCTAGAAACAGTCTTTTGGGATACCGTCACTATCCGGTCCACATAGTGACGCCATACTTACCGGATACCGTCACTATCACGCAAGGATAGCGTCACTATATTTTTTGTAATTTAGTAAAGTTCCTGATTCACCAATTCGTCAAAGAGCTTTGCATATTTCTCTGCGACTGCTTCCGCAAACTTCTTTCCTTTTTCTACGGAAGCTCCACGTGGATCGCCAACACCGGTATCTTTAGATACTTTCCCCCAGTTCCTGGGAATCCATGCTACTTTTTCATTCAGAGATTGTACGGCAAAAGTTTTATATTCTCCATTCCCTGCTTCTTCAAGATTGACCAGTTCGGGGTGATAGTGCATCATTACGGACGTCTCGACTTCATCTGCATGGTCACCCGGATTTTCAAAATGGTCCTTTACCTTTAACACGGTGTACCATTCACTCGATGCTATCAGGAAGTCAGGATAGTCTACTGACAAATCACGAATCATACTTTTAAAAGTATTGCCGCCATGCCCGTTGATAATAATCAATTTTCGGATACCTTGAACATAAAGGGAAGAAACAATATCAGTCAGTATTGCTTTCTGTGTTTCATAACGCGTATGGATACAGAAGGGAAGTTCCCGTTGTCCCGGATTTTGTGAACCCATGCCGATAGGCGGCATAACCATACAGTTTACGCCATATTTCTGTATAGCCATCAATGCAGCATCAACTGCTACATCATGGGAAAGAATACAATCTGTCATATATGGCAAATGCAGATTATGAGGTTCGGTAGCTCCCCACGGCAATATCACAATATCATATTTCCTGTCTTTTACTTTTCCATAACAAGATACGGATAAATCTACTTCTTTATTCATATACCCCATTTATTTCTAATGATTATATTATTTCATTTTTACTATCACTTCTTTCTTATCTTCATTATATTCAAACTTCACCGGAGCGATTTTCTCTAAATCCATTAATACTTTCTCTAATAATGTATTGTCCGAAGTCAATGTATAGACATACTTCAAAACGTTTTCATCTTCGACTTTAAACTCTACATTATACCAGCGGTTCAATATTTTAATGACTTCCGGCAACGGGGTATCTTTAAATACTATCACATTCTGTTTCCACATCGACAGGCGTTGCATATCGTTCATTTTGGAAATAGTACACTGCTGGTTATCTTTGTTGTACACTAATCTTTCGCCGGGTTGCACCGGGTATTTCTTTTCCGTAGGAAGGGTAAGATTAATATTTCCTTCATCCAGACATACTACTATATCCTTATTCTCCGGGTAATCCTGTACATTGAAAGAAGTTCCCAATACATGAATTGCCGGTCCACTTAAATTGACTATAAAAGGACGGTTCTTATTTTTGGCTACTACGAAATAGGCTTCTCCTTCAAGATAAACTTCCCGGGTGTTCAAAGCAAACTTCTTCGGGTATCTTAGTTTCGAATCAGAATTGATATATACTTTTGTTCCATCCTGAAACATGATTTGTATGCGTTCTCCTTTATCTACTACCACTTCCTCATATTCGGAAGTACCGAACAGGTCGACTTTTGAGTTCAGTTGCATATAAAGTCCGACAATCAAGACAACAGGTATCAATACGGCTGCAACTCGGAAACAGATACGCTTCAACTTCTTGATACGAATGTTCTTCCGTATCTGTTCTAATATTTTCTTTGAAGGAATATCATGGTCTACATACAAGTCTGCAAACTCATTTTTTATCAGTTCGGAATCCTGTGTCATAGCAGCTTCAAGATAGTCGCTACCTTCTTCCGTGGCAAACCACTCTGCCACATATTTTGCATCTTCCGGGCTGGCAATTCCTGCCAGGACTTCTTCTATTTGTTTATCAGTAGGTCTATTCATTTTTATCACTTTATTAAATGGACACTCAGAAAGGTCATTAGTGTGGTAAATGCAACAATTATTAACATCTTACTTAGATGGATACGGAGAAGTTTCAACGCTTCCGAATAATGCGTCTTGATAGTATTTACGGATAGATTCATCCGTTCCGCAATTTCCTGATTTGTCAGTTCCTCTTGTACTTTCATCAAGCAAATATCCCGTTTTTGCGCAGGAAGCATATCCACAGCTTTATAAAAACTGGACATCAACTCTTTTTTCTCCAGTTTTTCTATCAGATTATCTTCGTAAGGCGAAGCGGCTTGTGCCATCTCATAGTTCTTTGCAATCGCGCTGTTTTCATTACGAATCAAGTTCAAGACATGATTTTTTGTCATCGTAAAGAGATAGTTCTTTAGGCTGATTCCCACACGTAGTTCTGAACGAAATTCCCACAAACGGCTAAAGACATGTTGCACTACATCTTCTGCCATATCAGAACTCATTAAATAACGATAGGCTAATACATATAATAGTTTATGATACCTTTCATAGGCTTGGGTGAAAGCTCCTTCATCACCTTGTTCAATCAAGGCGAAGAGTTTCTCATCATCTGTATCAGTATATTGGTCAATCTTGTTTTTCATTCTTCGGATTTTGTTTACTTGTTTCCAAAAGAACTAAATGTTTTTCTCTTTATGAAGAGCAAATGTAGCAAATTCCCTAGAAAACCTAGAGGAATTTACGAAAAAAGTCCCCGATTAACAATCCCCCCATTAAAAAGAGGAACCGTTAATCAAGGACTACTCCACTAACTAATTAACAATGTATTATAAATGATAGGTAACAATTCTTTCTTCAGGTGAATCGATCCAGAGCCGCCATACTCCTTCCGACACTTTTTCCGGTGTTCCGATATTTGCTTTAGGTGGACGACGGCTTTTGATGGTCAGATAGCCTTTCCCTTCTGTTGCTTTCACTTTCATCGTTTTGCTGTTCATATAGACATGGATATTGCCATTTGGAGTGGGCACAGTGCCTTCCATCCATTTCAATCCTCCCAATACAGGAGCAATAGCAAACTCTTTATATCCTTCTTTTACAGGTTTCACTCCCAGATAATATTTGCCCAACAGGTAGATAGGACTCGCTCCCCAGGCATGGCACAAACTCTTTCCGTATGGACGGCCATACATGGCAAGATGTTGCGTTCCGGTTTCTTCCGGGTTATATTTTTCCCAGAAGGAGGTAGCTCCTTCCTTCAACATTCCTCCCCAATAGGCTTTCATTTCTTTCATTACAGCATCTTGTTCGCCAAGAGCACAAAGTGCTTCCAGTTCGTAAAAACGCATATAGGGAGTCGTTATTTTCAGAATACTGTCATTTAGCAAAACAGACTGTTTAATGGCTTGTTGCTTATCTTCATTCAAATATTGAAAGAAGACAGAAAACATATTCGCATAGCGGGTGACCGCATCACTTTGCTGACCGTTGACGCAGTTATGTACAAATGCCTGTTTCTGGTTATTCCAGAAGGCAGGTTCTAACTTTGCTTTCAAAGCAGCAGCCAGTTTCTCGTATTTCTGTTTGCCATTGGCATCTCCAACCAATTCTGCACACAAAGCCATCGTTTCCAGACTTCTGCAAAATAAGATTTGTTCAAAAGAGAGTTCGCCTTTCTTATCCAGATAGCCGTCCGCCCAGTCCACAAATACCCAGTCGCCCGTCATGCCTTCTACCATGCCATTCTTATTGGTACGTCCCAACACGTAATCCATCATTGTTTGCATACGTGGATACAGTTGGTTGACAAAATGGCGGTCGCCACTATACATATAATAGTCATATACGCTAAGGAACCAGTAGAAAGTATAGTCCATGATTGTATTACTGTGGCTGGTCACAGGGTCCTTGCCACGAAGTAACCAGATTGTACGTTTGACGGATTCGTTATCAAAGAAAAGATAATAATTCATCAAATAACTTTGGATGGCATCGCCACTCCATACCCAACGGTCACGTTTGATACCGTCAATGAAGAATTCGCGGGTAGTGAGATGCATGGTGTATGCACCAACTTCCCAAATACGATTCAGTTCTTCATCATTGCAACGGAAATTTCCGCGGTATTCTTCAGGAAGATATTCATATTGCATGGAGACTTCTCCAATCTGTACACCCGGCTCGTGAGTTACATAGACATAGCGGAAGGCTTTACTGTTCTCCAATGTATATTCGTTTTCAGAATTACTCAAGGGAGAAGTGCTGCGGATGGCAAGGTCGGTCACTTGTCCCGGTTCGAGCAAGAGTTTGTCTAATGTTTCGCAATATGCTTTATCTTTTGCTTCTTCCGGGCTTTCACCATAATAAATTTCTATTTTTCCTTTTCCGGAAAGATTCTTCAATGTGATAAACCCGAATGTTTCTTTTCCAAAATCATAAAGGATACCTCCTTCAGACTGTTCTGACTTCGTAACAGGTTGCTGCGGTTCACGCATCAGACTGAATTGGGAAGGACGTTGGGTAGCTCCGTCAAAGTTCCAGCATCCGGCATCCATATAGATAGTGGCAGATGTGTCACTGGCTTTTCCGCTCTCGTCAATCCATTCTTTATCTTCGTAAGTCACACGCCAGGAAGAGTCTGAATTCACTGTTTTTCCCTTCACATAAATAGTGGGAGGAGTAGCCTGATTCCAGACTTTAATGTTCAGATTATGTTTTCCGGCCGGAAGCAACATGGTTTCCGGCATACCGAACTGGAGCTTTCCATCCAGTTTGACGTTGTACTTTCCTTCGGCAGCAATAAAAATTTCTTCCGGCTCGGAAAGATTCAGTTGCTTGCTGAATTCTACGACAACATAATGACTGTCCGTTTTCCAAAAAGGAGGAAAAAATGCACCTCGTTCCGTACGACGGTTATTCATTTGATTTCCCAGCCAGATTTCGTAGTCTCCCGGATACCATATCCAGGTCTGGGCAAATGTGCTGCTTGCCAAAGACAAGGCACTAAGCAATATCATATATTTCTTTTTCATTTTTCTTTCTATTACTAACAAACTGAATCGTAAGAAATAATTCGTTCCACAGTGGTTGACGTTTAGTTCCACATCTGTTTCCCTTTAGTTCTACAATTGTTTTCCTTTAGTTCCATATCTGTGGAACGAATCACGTATTACAGTTAAATGACTTGTCAATACCTACTGGATATTTAGTAAATCCTTATATCCTGCTTCCAGTCCCGCACGTTCACGAATAACACTATCCACCTTCGGACCATTGTTTTCCCATACATTTCCCGGACCATTGGCATTTTGCAGATACTTCTCTCCTTCTGTCCAATTATCACGTACAGTGATAAAGGAAGAACCTTCATCCGTATAAAGATAGAACCAGTGATTAGGATCGTGTACATACCCCGGCTTATAAATACTATGCACGCAATTCTCCGTTACATAACTTTTCGGCTGCGAACCGAGTGTGTAAATACCTGCCACATCATACATGTGTTTCGCATAATGATGAATCAGATTGGCATGTACTCTGTTATTACGCATACAATTCACAGTTTGCGTCCATCCCCAACCAAGACTGATACCACTATAAGGCACTTCACTGATTTCATTATGCTCGATATTGACGTCCCCTACATATCCCGCAGCAATGGCAAGACATCCCCAATCTTCATTACCTATTTCCGTGAAATAGCAATTATTGATTTGTTGCTGTGTGCATACTTCCCGACGATCAGCAGGATCGTATGGCAAATGCGTTTCATGGGCAGCCGGAGAAAAACTGCCGACTAACAGACCATTTCCGGCAATATCGTGGAAGAGACAGCCACGAACAACACCGCCTTGCACCGCTTCTTCATAATCCAATCCGGTTGAGCCTAAATGCTCGAACTGGCAGCGCTCGAAATCAATCTGCCTTGCAGCAACCACACGAACAGCAGCTGCGGGACGTCCCAACCATCCTTGGTTATCCAACGGATGATTCAAGTAGTTCCGTTGCATTTTCGGATCAATCCGGTAACCATCTGTCAGATACATACCTGCCTGAAGAGGTACATGTCCTTTTTCTGACGGACGCATCCACGTAGTATAGGAAAAAGTAATTTTCTCAAAACGAATATGACACACAGGACGATCCAAAGTTCCTTCCACCCGTACTAATGTCTCAACGGCAGGCACGATTACTTCCGCCTCCTGCATCTTCTCTCCTTCCCGTGGATAATAATATACTTTACGGGCATCTATATCATGATACCATTCTCCGGGTACATCCTGCAATTCGCGGGCATTTGTCAGATAGAAAGCAGAATTATGTCCGTCCGTCGTCACCATCGGACGCGGCCAGGGATGCTCAAACTGAATCCGGCTTTCCGGTTGATGAAAACGTATTGCCGCGCTGTCTCCCTGCACTTCAACTGAACGAATCCGAAGATTGGCAACACACCACATCTGATGTAATACCATCTCGGCATATTTAGCTTTCAAATTCCCTTTATTATCAATAAGTCTACGAATGGAAACTACAGGTACATAAAGAATTTCATTCTTCTCATCCACACTGCAAATGCGATTCATCTTTTCGAAATCCTCCACATCACGGGCACGAACTGCCTTTTTTCCATTCACCCACAACTGGCGGAAATCCAATGGACGTCCATTAAATACTGGTACATCTGCTACCCAAACTTTCCCTTGCTTCTTCCAACCTTTTATGCTGATTCCTCCACTCAATATCACTTTTTCATCGCCTACCGAACGAATGATTGTGGGCGATTCTTTGGTTCCGCTATCTTCCGGACGGATAAAAACCGGTTCATAGAAGGCATAGGTTCCACCTTCCATATAGATTGTAATTCCACCTTGAATACGATTATCCTCTGTCCTGCGCCATTCTCGTGCTTGTCGTAAGGCAGAAGTCAGCGTGGCTTTAGGAGATTGACAAGTTCCGTCGTTGAAATCACTGCCTTTGGGAGAAATCCATATCTCACCGGCCAATAGCCAGTGACTGCACAAGATACATATAGCCGTTACAAATAACTTTTTCATGATTTTTTTCATTTCTGTATACTAAACAATCCGGATTATCTGGCAAGAGGCATCCATACAGTCATTTCTCCCTTTCCTCTGTTTCCCCAGGCATAATAAGGAATCAAGCGGATATTTACTGTCTTTTCAGCCTGAACAACTGGTCGGTAAAGCACTCCTTCCCACGAAGTTGCAGATGCCAGACGTGCCACTCCTTCAAGTGCAACAATCGGACTGCCTTCAATTGTGATTTTCTTCGGAGTTAGTTTTATATCAGCGGGAATCAATACGTCATCAATCTTTTCCCCGTTTGCAATATCCATACTTTCCAGACAGTAAACCAACGGCCCGCGCTTCACGACCACCTGATTACGAATCTCCTCTGCTAACGGATGGGCTTCGAGCAAACGGACAGGCATATCCATCACCAGCTCCACTACATCCCCCTTCTTCCATGTACGATTTACTTCCGCATACGAATTTGCCTTTGCATTGGTTTGCAGCGGCTGTCCATTCACCGTGAGCGTAGCCTTTTCGCACCATTCAGGAATACGCAAGAAGAGCGAGAAAGCACCCGCCTTACGAGGAACTCTATCCAACGTTACGCGTACCTTTCCTTCCCAGGGATAATCCGTCTCTTGTGTTAATGCCAGCTCTCCTTTGTCTTTCCAAGTCGTAGTCAGCGTATTTGCACCATACAAGTTACAGTAAATGCCTTCCGGACTCAATGTGTAGGCGTAATTCTGTGCCTGACACAATGTACGCAATGTATTCGGCGGGCAGCAGAAACAACTGATATATTCCGTCCGTTCCTTCGGCCAACGAAGCGTGTAAGGAAGATCCGCACTGATACGAAGCGGATTGGTATAGAAATATTTCTTTCCGTCCAGACTGATACCGCTCAATACACTATTATAAAGACAAGTCTCTACAAGGTCAGCATATTTCGCATCCCCTGTCACTTCCAGCATACGCCAGTTGAAAAGCATATTTCCGATATTGGCACATGTTTCATTGTGCGCTGTACTATTCGGCAACTGATAAGGACGTCCGTAGCTCTGATGTACCTTCTGAATACTATCCGGCTCATAGCAAGTCCCGTCCGGTGACGTTCCATCATAAAGAGCACCGCAAGCTCCGGTCACGTACATCTTCCGGGTGACAATATCATTCCAGATACTAGTCAGATTTTTCATCAATTGTTGTTCGCCTGTCTCGGCATATACATCCGCTACTCCTGCATACAGATAATTTGCACGTACGGCATGCCCCATTGCACGATATTGGTCGCGGAAAGGAATACGATCCTGATTATCATCCGTTCCGTTTTCCACCATACCGCGAATATCAATCAGGTTCTTCGAAAGTTCCAGATAACGGGGATTTCCTGTGGCACGATACATTTCGACCACTCCCATATAATGTGAAGGGCAAATGGCATTACGAGCCAGTTCGGCAGAAGCCGTTTCGTAAAAGTGGCAAAGAAAATCCGTTGCTTTTACGGCAGCATCAAAAAGAGTAGTCTTTCCGGTGGCACGACGATGCACAATACCCGCCATCATCAGGTGTCCCAAGTTATATGTCTCAAAGTTCAGCCGATTGGCAAAAGCTCCTTTTTCATTCTCGTCACCTACTTTCGTTCCAATGACCGTTTGTTTATGCTGATCCTCCAATGCATGAGAGTCAATCCCTTTATTCAGTTCTTCGATAACAACAGGCGTATGTATATAACCATCTGCACGTTGGGCTTTTACGACACAAGCAATAAAGTTATCCATCAACTTATCCAGTTCCGGATCTTTGTTGACAGCATAGACAGAAGCCACTCCTTCCATCCACTTATACATATCTCCGTCATGGAACGGAGGTCCCCAATGTTCACCCTTGCACACACCGGCAGCAATCTCAAAATTACGGAAACCGTGAGAGATCTCCGGCGTGTTCCAAGTGTTCCACATACTTTGCAGGGAAGTCCGGCTAAATACCTGAAAGCGATCTCCCCAGAATCCATCTGTCCAATGTACGGCACTGATTCCGGTATTCGCCATCTTCGCAAAACGGCTCTGACTCATATCCGTCAATCCATTGCTTTGCGCAAGTGCTCCCGTAACGGAGGCGGAAGCTAAAAGAAGTAACAGTTTTATCTGTTTCATTAATATGGATAATTTAAAATTTACACAATATCTTTATAAAAAGACGTGATTATCCGTATTTTGTACTCAATAAAACGAAAGCGAAGATTGCTAAGCAACCCTCGCTTTCAGTAAAAAAAGATCTGTATTAATCTTTATTTCTTATTTATCAGGTGTATAATTCAACTCCGCCTTTCTCGCCTGCGAATGTTGAAATTGTCGTGCAACCTTATACTCATGTCCGTCTTTTAATAAATAACTCCCTGTCTGCTTAAACCAAAAACCGACATTCGCATCTATACATTGCTGCCGGATATCCAATACCCACTCGTAGTCACATACTCGGACTTCTTTGCCTGACTCTCCTCCTGCAACTACCTGTTCCACCCACTCTCCCAGCTCACCTCTGAAATCAATCCGACTAAGAAGCGGCTCGCAGATAATGATTTTATGTTTAATAGAGATTTCTTTATAAATAGGTAAACGATAATCCACTCTATCTTGGTTCTCCATCGTGCAGCAGATGGTCACATTGTCATAGCCATCTCCCCAATCGGGAGGCAGACACTGTTGCAACCGGTCTATCCGCTTAGTGATAAAGAGGAAACGAAGATCCTGCCGTATCCGCATCATCTCCCACGCTTCGGCACGCCATTCATCCGCATCTTCAATGAGAAAATCTGAAGTAAAACAGGTATATACCAAATTCCCCGAAGGTATCTTATACGTACCATTCTTTTTACGCTGCAAGGGTAAATCGAATTTTTCTGTCTTTGTCACCACCGAACTGTCTTTTCCATATTTACCATCCGTCCGATATACATAGCAATGACGGCAGCCCTCACTCAATTTGTGACAGCCGTGCCAAAGATTCCACATTGAAGCTTTTTCACCCATCTCCTTTTTTCTTCAAAAATATATTTAATATTACATATACATAATTATAAAAAGAGTGCACCTTATTCTTTATCAGAAAAAAGGTGCACCAAAACACAAACAAAACAAACAATAGAGCGACCTTCACAGGCAGCCGATCCACGAGGGATCTTTATCTTAATCTGCCCATCTTGACAAGGGCAACATTCACATTTTCAGATCATGTAATTCAGAGCATCACAGCAGAAATTTTCGCCCTCATGCTGCTTATATGTCATATACAAATATTATTATACAATTTGCTCTATTAAACCCGATGTCACTTTACAAAGATAACACTATTCTATGTATTTCTATGAAAATGCCCAAAAAGAATTATTCTTTTTCTCATTCCAAACTTTAGCTATAAGCCAAAACATACAAGCTGAATGTCTAATATCCATCATTTCACATATCGCTCCAGCCCTTCCTGCAGGAACTCCATATATTTTGGAATATCTTCATTATATGCATACGACTTATTCAACGGATTACCATCATTATCCAGCAATACATAAAAAGGTTGGGCATTTGCTCCAAACTTCACCCGTTGCAGATAGCTCCATTTATCGCCTACTGTTCGTAAAGTGCGTTCCGTTCCATTCTCCACAACATTTATAGGCTCATTCAATGGAGTTTTATCATCCACATACAAAGAGATAAGTACATACTCATCATTGATGATACCACCCACTTTACTATCTGTCCATACAGCCGTCTCCATCTTACGACAATTCACACAACCATATCCGGTAAAATCAATCATCACAGGCATTCCCTGTTGTCGTGCATACTCCATACCTATTTCATAATCCTTGAATTTGGGGTGGACCTCATTCGAATATAAATTAAAGTCCTGTGTCATCACAGGAGGAGCAAATGCACTGACAGCTTTCAAAGGTGCCCCCCAAAGTCCGGGAATCATATATACAGCAAATGCTAAAGAAACAAGCGCAAGAAAGAAGCGCCCCACGCCTACCCTGTTTTCATCACCGTCATGCGGAAACTTGATCTTTTCCAACAGATATAACCCCATTAGTCCGAAAATCACAATCCATAACGCAAGGAAGGTTTCCCTATCCAAGATTCTCCAACCATAGGCTAAGTCCGCAACCGACAAAAATTTCAAAGCAAAAGCCAGTTCCAGAAAGCCCAATGTCACTTTAATTACATTCATCCACCCTCCTGACTTAGGCATTGATTTCAGCCACGAAGGAAAAAGAGCAAACAGTGTGAATGGTAAAGCCAAAGCGATGGCAAAGCCTAACATTCCGATAGCAGGAGCAATCACGCTACCTGTCGTAGAAACCTGTACGAGCAGAAAGCCGATAATCGGCCCTGTGCAAGAGAAAGACACCAGAGATAACGTAAACGCCATCAAAAAAATACTTAATAGGCCACTCGTCGCTTCCGCTTTGCTGTCCACTGCATTGCTCCATTTAGAAGGTAAAGTAAGTTCAAATGCCCCAAAGAAAGAAGCTGCAAAAACAACCAACATCAGGAAGAAAAGGATGTTGAATACGGCATTTGTTGATAAAGCGTTCAATGCACTGGCACCAAATATTAAAGTAATTGCTAATCCCAGTGTTACATAAATCACGACAATTGAAGCACCATAAGTCCATGCATCCCGAATCCCTTTCTTCTTATCCTTGTTTCTTTTCAGGAAAAAACTCACAGTCATAGGAATAATCGGCCATACGCAGGGAGTGAACAAAGCCAATAATCCGCCAAGAAATCCAGTGACAAAGACATACAACCAAGATTTATCCTCTTGAGAATGTTCTTCACCTAACACTTGCAATTCATTGATTACCGGTTTCCAAAGATCACTTTCCGATTGCTTCTCTACCACATTTACCGGAGCCTCTTCTTTCCCTTTTGCAACTATTAAATCTGCTTCTGCTTTTTTCCCATATTTAAAAGGAATTTGAGTCGGAGGTAAACAGCTCTCATCGTTACAAGCTCCAAACTCCAGAAACCCATCCATAAAGTAATCATTTCCTGTAAATTTCACTTTTTGGATAAACTGTACCGTATCTTCAAAATAGCGCACATTCATCTCGAACATCTTATCATAGATGCTGATTTCTTTTCCAACAGGTTGCAATTTACCCATTGTTTCTACATGATTACTCGCATTGATGTTGAAAGTAGCGGAAATAGGCCCATCATCCCCTAGCCCGGTCGAATACACATGCCATCCTTTCTCTATCGAAGCAGTAAACACGATTTCCGCTTCCGTTTCAGATGTCATTTTCAACTCATTTTTGAACTTTACAGGCTCTTTGATTTGTGCTTGTATATTCCCGATTGTGTACCAACTCAATAATAAAAATAAAATAATTCTCATTTTTCTAAGTTCTAAATTATAATCTATTATACAACAAATTTATTTCACTGTTCATATTCTATTGTGGTCGTTGGTCCCTTATATCTTTCAGCATCTCTATATATTCTGGAGAAGGATTCTTATTAGAAGTATCTGCATTTGATGGCGGGGGTATCACTTTGATGAATAAGAAGATACAGAATATTACCCAAATAAGATTTATTGCTAAAAAAATCCAAACTTGTTTCATACGTTGTCGTTGTTTTTCTTTAGTTTCATTACGATATTTATCAGCAATAGACAAATATCGTCCATCGCTAACAAATAATCTATGAGCAGCAAAAGTGAATATAACAGCCAAAAGTATACCTAACTCTTCATTGTTTTGTACTTCCAATGAATGTAATACTCCAACTATTGGGCCAACAAAAACAAAAGTAAACAATGAGGTCGGTAGTAATAACCCTGCTACTTCTGGCGACCGCTTTTCTCCCCACAATCTAAGCTGCCATATATATGTTCGATAAAACAGATATTCATATATCTCATATATTTGTTTAAGTATATTCATTCTCAATACATTTATGAAGCAAAATGGGGATGCTCTCACTAACACCTTATCGAGAAGCATCCCCTTTAACTTAAGAGAAAATTTATTTCACAAGAGATTTAGTCTTACTAATATAAGTTTTCTACTTCCGGCTTGTTGTAAATGAGCGAGCCAAAAGTTCCCGCAGGGCGTTTCAAAGGTACAGATGGTACTCTGATGATTTCATCTTTTGAAGAACGTGTCAAACCAGCTCTTCCACTACGTTTCACAGGTTCTCCTGTAGTCGGATCCACCCCTTGAACATCGCATAGTGCCCAATATAATGGATAATTGAAATCAAAATTGTCCCAATCTCCGAAAGCATAAGGGAATACATTATCAATATCATCTTCATAGCTTGAGTTTTGATTATTCAACATGACATCCGGGTCAATACCGTCAGCATAATCTCCCCAGTCTTTTGCATTGAAAGAACGGAAAGTAATTGGAGCAAATTCATAATATTTATTTCCATATTTATATTCTTGCACTTCCATTCCTACGTTCTTTCCTTCCGTGCGGCTACCAAATAATTTCACAGGAAAATCTATGCCTCTTAATCCACTAATTATCAATTCACTGGCGGAAGCCGTTTCTTCCGAACAGATGATTCTTACAGATTTAAGATTTAGATCATCACCATCTCCAAAACGGATATATTCATCTGCACCGGAATTACGTTGCATTCTCATAAATACATTCGAACGATGTGATGTACCAGCGATAGAAGCGGCTAAATAACGAGCTAATTCAACAGAACCTCCATTGTTAAAACGTAAATCCAAAATCAAATCTGTGATGCCCTCTGTCTTGAACTGTTGAATTACATATTTCAAATCTTCCTCAAAATTCAAATCAAAACCTAGATAAACTAAATAACCGATATTGAATTTATTCTCTTTTTTGTCTTTGATAAACATTGAATTCAAGATAGGACTATTATTGTAACTACCAGTGGTTAATGTAGTAGTTCCATCCACCAAATCATAGCCGCCCCGGTTTTCATCAAAGATTTTACGCCTGTAGCCGATCTTAAAAGTTTCACCTCCACCTGCATAAAACAAAGTGCTCATATATTGCTGGTAATTACTCTTATTCAAAGTCGTACCATTCACAGCAACAATTACATCCCCCCGTCTCAATCCGGCTTTTTCAGCAGGAGATTCTAGATATACATATCCAATGGCTAATCCAATAGTTGTTTTATCCGGCATGTAAGAAGAGAAAAACGTTCCAAGTCCCGATCCTACAACACTTGTTGCACGAGTATTTGCACGAGTTCTACTGGAACCAGTTTCCATAATATAAGAATAGATATAACGCTTGCCTGCATTGACTGAAAATGCACGATAAGTTCCGCCATCCTCAATATTAGTTTTCATTGGTAAAAGATAAGTTGACAGAAAATTATCATAAGAAACCGATGCATAATCTACATCTAGTGTATTATATTCTTCTTTAAAGAGATAATGTTCCTTCAAATATTTATCCATATACTCATTAAGAGCTAGATCTTCTGCTGCTCCGGATCCTCCTCCTTGTGTGATAGTACATACTGTAACAGGAGTTTTATATCCCCCCACTCCCCCAACCACAGTCAATACTCGCTCTTTTCCGGATTCGTTTTTATTAATTTTCACCTTTAATCCCCCTTTACCGGCAGCAGAGTTACCACTGGTATTAGTTATAGCAGCCCAATCTGCTCCTGTAGAATATTGCAAAGAAGGAGTCCATTTTCCAGAAGCCGTAAACGAAATCTCAACAGTCTCTCCATAAATAGAAGCCGTCTTTTCCGTTTCAGTACCAATCGCAGTGATTCCATTATCAGTATCACCGACATCTCCCCCGTCGTCGCTATCCGAACAATTACTGAAAGCAATCAGACACAAGGCAAGCAATACTATACTATAAAAGCTATTAAATAAGTTTTTCATCTATCATTATTATTAAATTAGAAAAATTAAAAAGATTATTGTGCCGGAGCTTCTACTACGGTTTTAGAAACCTCATAAAAACGTCCTTCTTCGTCCATCCAGGTTACATTGATATTAGTAGGTAATGTTCCATAAACACTTCCTGAATAAGTAGTTGTTTGTTTTACTCCGTTTTTCATTACATACCTGATTTGTTCATCATACATACCAGTCAGATAATCTGCCGGTCCGGCAAATACATAAAATACTTTGCAGGCAGCCTTAGGTTTCACAGTGTAAGAAACGGTATAGAACTTATCCTTTTCTATCTTGTCAATCGTCACTTCCGGCACACTGGCATTCCATAAATCCGGGTCTCTGTCTTTTCGCACGTAAGTAGGCTTCGCACTGGTGTATTCCTTCTTTGTTATGGTTGAAGAAGGGTTACCATCAGTATCAACTGCTATCATGAACAATACATATTCCGAATTAAATGCTATGTCCTCGATCACCAGTTGATGATTTTTCAGTTCAGCAGCAACAATTTCAGTAACATTATCATTCATAATTAATGCTTGTTTTACCATTTCTTCATTTCCCCAATACGGATAGCTTTTGAAATCACTCAATTTCATGTGAACATAACGGAACTTTTCCGGATTTCCAGTCGGGGTCAACGTTAAAGTCGTAGACACAGTTCCTGCCTCTATTGACACATCTACCGAAATTGATGAATTATAAGATATTTCTTTGGAATCAGCCTGTACTTTGACTAATGACCCGAGCTGCCCTTTCTCATTTAATGCTACTGCAATAAAAAAGCCTTTTGTTCCCGGTTCTAAAGAGGCTCTTTCAAAGTTTTCTACCTCTTTGGAAGAATCTCCATTTTTAATAAGATAGGAAATAACTTCCTTGTCGGTACCATAATTTGCCAGAGTTTGCTCCTTCATATAAGAATAATAGAACTTATAACAGTCAGTTCCGGGAGTAATAGTCGCACTTACACTTGAAACCGTAGTAACAACACTATTAATATTTATCGTCGCTGTCCCATCATACGTCAACGCAGGCACAGGAATCTCCACAGCTACCAGTTCTTCTGTTTTATACCCTTTTTCTTCTTTATAAGGAATAGCCCAAAGTACATACGTTGTTCCAGGTATTACCTTTGGAAGAAAATCTAACACCTTACCTTCCAACGGTCCGTTATAATCCGAATATTGTTTGGTTCCTCCCCCATAAGCCAGATCTTCAATCACTCTTTCAGGTGAATAATTCGGCTTATCTAAAATCCCTGTATAATAAACGTCGCAACCCTTTCTGATTGCAAAAACCGTTGCACCTTCAAACGTTATATCCGAAACCTTCAGTTCTACTGTTGCAGCAGTCTTAATCACGCTGGCAATCACGTCATCAGGCAAATATTCACTACCAGCTTCAGATGGAGGTACTGCCCAAATCATATATGTCTTTCCGGCTTCAGGATCCTTACCTATCAGTTCTGCCAATGGAACTTTATCAAGAGCTGCTGTCTTCATGTACATACGGGCAGCATATCCGTTCACTAATTCAGCTACGGCCTCTGCACTATATTCATTAATTTCCAGCACTCCCAAATAATACATTTCTACACCATTCGTCAAAGTAGTAGAAATCGTTTGACCTTCAACAGATATAGTAACAGGAGCCTCACCTATTATCACCGGAATCTCCGAGATTATGCTTTGCCCATTAGACGCAACAGCCATTATTGCCACTTTGCCCCCCGTTTCTGCATACTGATTCTCTGCAACAGGAGCAATAATAGTCAATCCCTTTCCTGTCAATGAAGCTTTCCAACCGTCAGGCTTTGTTACGGTATACTTAGAAATACCACTCATTTCAACCGAAATCAGTTTCTCCTCACCGTTTGCAAAATATTGTTTTCCCGATAATATTTCACATTTCAATTCCTTAGATTTCGACAACTTTAATATTGTGCCATCTTTCAGAGTGAAATATGCATAATCATCATCCTGACTTACTCCACTGAAAAGAGAGGTATCCCCCGTCCCTTCGCCGGATGCATACACACCCGTAGGTTCCCAAGTCTTTCCACCGTCTGTCGAAATCTCCCACTCTTTTGTATTCGTATTAATGCGAATTTTAGGAGCAGCAGCCGTCACGGGCATCATATTCCCTTCTCCATCTTTCAGGAATGTCTTCTTGCCGTCTGTACTGGTTATTCCCCAATAATAAACGCCATCTTCTTCGTTTTTTATCACAGTTATTTGCGGAGCATCTTCTCCGTTTTCACCATTACGAATAGTTACTTCCGTCTTATCTGAAAACTTAATTGTATAACTTCCGTCTTCATTCTCCAACACAGAAGCAATTGATTTATTTTGAGATAAAGCATCAGTCAGCGTCTTCAATGTGGAAATATCAGTTTGTACACTTTGCAAAGAAGCTTCTAACTTATCCATGCGATCTTCCAAACCGGAAATCGAATTCTTCAAATCATCGTCATTATAACATGACGAAAATGTCATAACACATACAGCCAGGAAACACATACATTTTCCTATGCCACCTAAAAATTGATTTCTTCTCATACCCATAAAAAGTTTAATGATTAGAGAAAAACCGCACGATAGATTTACACACTATCGTGCGGTAAATTAGTTTTGCCGATGTTTATTTGGAGTGAGGATGTTTACCTAATTTCTTCAAATCAAGATAAATAACACTTTCACTTCTCATGACTCCCGGAGTATTCACTTTCACTTGTTCATTAACAATCAATTTTGCAGGAACCCGGTTATCTTTCTTCACTACTTGAGGTTTCGCTATTCCCTTTATTCCTTTTTTCAATTTCGGAGCATCGGGGAATAATACGGAAGGATCAGTAATAATACCTTTTTCTTTATCATAGAATACTGTATAAAGGTCGCCAATTACTTCATTTCCATCAGCATCGGCACCAATAGGCACACATAAAGCAACCAGTCGTTTGGCTTCACTTGTCTTATCATACGATTGAGTAGTTGAGTTGACACCTGATAAACCATAATCCAGACAATGCTCTTTCCATACATCCATACATTCCTGATAAGTATAATCACCACTTGCGGAATAGTTATCTTCTGTAATGGTATAATATAGTTTGGCAACATCCTTCACAATAGAATACTGAACTGTAAAGTTATTCAAATCACTCATATAGGCATTCAGTTGCATCGTTGGATTCGGCCCTGCTATAATAGCTTCAGTCGTCGCTTTCACAATCTTCACATCTGTCAATACGCCATCCCAGTCTTCTGCCATATAAGCGAATGTGTATTCCGTTCCAGGATCCAAACCGGTCCATTTAAAATTTTCTACTCCTCCATTCGCATTCGCAGCCCATATATTTGAATTTTCTGACATCAGATATTTAATCAGTTCAGCCTTATTACCTTCTTCAAGTAAATCCGGTGTCATAATGTATTGGTGATAATATACTGCCGCTTCCTGATTATAAGTATAAGTTAATTTCAGGCTTGTCCGTCCCGGATCGGAAATGGTAATATCTATCGTAGCTTTAGATGCTCCCGGATTATCCATTACTCGTGCTTTGGTAGAAAAAGTTTCCGTCTTCACTTCTGATAATTGTCCATATCCATTACGCCCCACATAAGCAACAACATAAGAACCATTCGGATCAAGAGCATGTTGGTAATCTGTAGTTGCATACGAGCCTTCCTGACTGAAATTTATATTCTTAATCCCCCATCCTTCTTGATCTAAAGCTTGTGCAAGTGCCGTCATTGTTGCTTCATCGGCATTTTCATAAGGTGCCCAGTCAGCAGCACTGAATATACGATAAAACATGGCATAACAAGTTTTCTCCATTTTTACATCCATGTTAACAATAGAGGCCCCCGTCTTTGTGATCTTCAGATCGCATTTCGCTTCTTTGGCACCATCAGGAATTTCTTTCAATTGGAAATCCTGTCGTACATAATCTCCTTTATTCTTATTCTCATCCAGTCCGATAGTAGTAGCTGTAAATTTTCTTTCCGAATCGGCATTATACCCAAAATCAACTATATATAATAATTCTTCTTCAGGTACCTGTGCATCTTCTGATGTCTGTGTCCAGTGTCTCATAAAATCGATATACATATTCTGTCCATAAGCTTCAATAAACGCATCGATAGGTTCGGAATCCGCACAGAACTGATAGAAATACTTGCAATCCTCATTGGGGACATATTGAATGGCAGCTGCCTGATAACTTGCTTTAACATCAATTTCAACACGAGGATGGCCTGCTACATCTCCTGAAGGAGTTTTCAAATAACAGATTTTCATATCAGCCGGATTTTGTCCGCCTTCATCATTACACCCTACCGTTATAATCAAATATTCTGCTCCCGGCACAATCTCCGATTGAGCATATTTGGAATTTGTCCAGTCAAACTCTGTATTCGGGTAACTATCTCCTAATGTTTTCCTGTTGAAAGTATAAGCACCGGCACCCTCCGAATTATAGAGAGCTTTCAGAATCAAATCTTCGATTTCTTCTTCACTTGCACCTGAACCGCCACTTTCAAATAAGTAGTTATACATACGACATAAAGGATAAACATCCAAACGATAAGATTGCACCTTATCTCCCGGGGTACATTCAAACACAAAGTTGTTGGTAGTTTTGCTAGTCACTTTGATGCCTACCCCACGTTCACCACCATCCACTTCGTTTTCTACCCATCTGATTGGAGTTGGTACAGGAGGAAGTGGTACATCCGGGGTCACCGGCACGTCAGGTTCCACAGCAGGTTCATCCTTATCCGAACACGATAGCACCATAGGGCTTATAACTAACACCAGCCCTAATAAAAATAATAAGCTAATTAATTTCTTCTTCATAATTCTAAGTGATAAATGTGATTAATCATTTACATATTCATAATCGGCATTGCCGTTTATTGCTTCGCAAACAGCCAAATTGTTTACATAGCCGTTTTCATCCATTACTAATGCATAAAAAGAAAGATTCTCTGCTTTCCATGTATCGTCTAATGCCACAGTATACTCCTTTACTTCTTCCTTATCTTCTGCAATTTGTCCCAGTTTGTCACCTTCTACAGAAGCAGAAAGTAATTTGCGGACTACATGATTATGTGTATAGTCCCGATAGTTGCCTCCGTCATTCTGCTGATACTTCAATCCATTTTCAACAACATACAATACCAGGCGGTAATCAGCCGTTTTCTCCGAAGTCACTTTCACAGTAACTTTAGCTTCGGAATCAACCTCATTATAAACAGAACTGATAGCTACTCCGCAATGAGCAGGGTATTTCTCCAAAGACTCATTAAATATAGCCCGCATGACACTATAGTTTTCAGATAGCCCCATTGTCCCACGCATATCAACCACACATGAAGGATAACCGGAGATAGCAAACTTTCTGGAAAGAATCGATGACTGTTCAATTGTCATTGGATCGGCACTTGTCCCATCAACATGAAATGACATCAGATAAACAATTCCCTCGTAACTCGAACTTATCAAATAATTCAGACGGGTCATTCCTGCCGGACACATGGCGCACCATGTTCCGGTGAACTCCATTGCGCAGATGCGTCTCACAAAATTGGATACTGTACCTGATGTACTTTTTGCAACTACTGTTATCAATTTGGATACATAGTTGCCATAAGATGCCTCAAAAGCGTAGGTTCCGGCTTTAGAAGTAGAAAAGGTATTTCCATCCAAAGTTTGTCCGTCCATCACGGAACGGATGATTGCATCAGCAGTTACATCTATTCCCGCATGTATTACCGTAAAGGTTATAATATCCTTTCCGTCCGCAGTCAACGTATTTTTATCGACGCTCAAAATCACTTCCGTCTGCTCCGAATCATCGGAATTGCCTGAACAAGAAATCCAGCATATTCCCACACAGCACATACAGACCAGCAATATTATTTTATAGACATTTATACACATAACTCTTCTTTATTCGTTATACAAGTAATCTGCTGATTCTCCAAGTTTACACTCATTTACATTGTTACACGTATAAGTCTTTCCTCCATCCAAAGTTGTCAGCATCGACACTATCACACGCATATTATCCACATTCCATCCCGGTTCCAACTGATAAGATCGTTGCATGGTAGATTCCACTCCCGCATTTACTTCCCCATTAAAACGGTCGCCGTTCAATGATGTGGACACCACTGCGCGCACCACATTATTATGCGTATAATCATTCGCGCCATTCGTTTGAAAGTATTTGATTCCATCCTCTACTAGATAAATCAAACAACGATAAGTGTTTGTTACGTTGGAAGTTAATTTGCCAGTAATCTTCACTGTACGGTCAGAAGCATTATACACAGACTCAACAGCTACCCCACAAGAAGCCGGATAGTTACTTAATTCTTTCTGAAGCTCTTCTTCAATCTGGCTCTTGATACTGATCATTTCTTTAGTACCCTTACGCAGATTGTAAAAGAAACGAGGCAGTCCCGAGAAATTACCGAGAATATTAGTCCGGTAATTATTGGTAGCTGCTGTACTCATGGGATCCGTCATTCCTCCGAAATCCATGTGGAAAGAAGCGATAGCCAATCGCCCCGGTTGTTCAGTCTGAATTGCTTTCAATGTAGTGCTAAGCGCCGGACAGGCCTGGCACCCGACAGAAGTAAACTGCATCCCCAGTAATTTATGATAATAGCTGGTTCCTCCTGATACGGGAGCAACCTGAACGGTCACTTCATTTTCACTGACCATTGCTTTTCCTTCATAATAGCGGGCTTTAAAGACATACGTACCCGGCACTGAAGTGCTGAAAGCACGAACACCATAATCCAGGTTTTCCTCTCCCGATTCCTTTACCAAAATCAGGTTCATTGTGCTTTCTTCACTTACATCTTTTGTACCCAGTTTGACCGTGAAGGTCACTTTTTCTACTCCATCTGCCTGTATAGCCGTCTTATCAGCTGTAATACGCAAAATGCCGTCATCCGTCCCCCCATTCTCCGTTTCGTCCGAATTGCCGGAACAGGATGACAGCATTGCTAAACAAAGGATCATTACAATTGGTAGAATTGTCGAGTATATTTTTTTCATAAGCCTCAATCATTATAGAGATAGTCTATGCTACCATTGATAGAACATTCGGTTATATTATCCACCATATATGCGTCATCCACTTTACGCAATGCATAAACCACTACACGTGATGTGGCAGGGTTCAGGTTCTTTGCATTAGAAATGCTGAAAGTTGCGGCAGTGTGCTCCTCGTTTGCCTTCACAGTAAACCGTCCGTCGGTTGACATCGACAGGTAATTGTTGGAAATAGCTCTTACTGTATAATCGTACGAGGTCTCGTTTCCTCCGGATGCCGTCAAACCATCAGTCACCAAGACATAAACAAGGTCATATTCTCCTCCTTGGCTCGACTTCAGTGCGGCATTCACCGTAATCTCACCCATAGAAGAATTATAAGATGTATTTACCTTAATTCCACAGGTTGCCGGATATTGTCGGATTTGGTCTTGTAAAGTCTGTTTAATAGCACTCACATTTCTGTCTATCGACATGACTTTCAAATCATAGATACAGGTAGGAAAACCGGACGCTCCAAAACGGCCCATGATTGTGCTTGTCTGTGACAAATGGAACGGGTCAGTGGCGGAACTGCTGGAAGAATGAAAAGCCATTTTTACCATACGTCCCGGCATCAGCTCTTCCACTTTCTTCAATGCCGAAGTCATGGCCGGACAATAAGTACACCAAGTTCCCGTCATTTTGAAGACACCTACTTTACGATAGAAAAGTTCATAATTCTTACGATTCTGTGCGGTTACGGAAACTTCATCCGACTCCCAGTCCAGGTAATATGCCTTAAACTTATGTGTCCCGTTCTCTACTGCCGAGAACGTATTGGTCCGTCTCTCCAAATAATCACCGGTAGTTACATCTTCAAAATATACATTCTTCATATATTCGGAAGTCGTCACTACTTTTCCATTGGCATCAGTCACCGTAAAAGTCGCCATATCTGTTCCATTGGCTTCAATCTTGGCTTTATCCACAGTCAAAGTAATAGGTCCTGTCACTTCGCCGTTATCCGGCTCTTCACCATTGTCGTCAGAATTGCCGCTGCACGCTGTAAAACATCCGCACAAGCATATCAGACTTGACATAAAAAACATTGTAAATTTTCTCATATTCTATATTCTAATTAATAAATGTTTCGATGAACTCAAAATGAAGTAGTTATAGTCAGGTTAGCACCTGTATATTTAGGAATCGTCCGGCAAACTCCACCAGAGCAGACGTACCCTTCCTTGTTACGACCATAACTCAAGGCTATACGCGTACGTGACTTGGCATAACTGGCTCCCACATTGTAATAATGGATTTTATCCTTGCCGTGATTATACATATCACTTCCGTAAATGCTCCATGCCGGAGCAAAATTTATCTCCAACAGAGCTGCCATCCAGTCCTTCTGATCTTCTTTTGTAGTTAGGTATTGCAACTCCACGCGAGTTGAAAAAGAAGGCGTGAACTTATATTGTAAATCTGCTACAAAAATATTCGACAGATTAGTCGTTTTATTCGCTCCGTACGAAGGGCTATATTCTTGCATAGAATAAAGCAAGTTCATTTTGAATGACTTTGTCCATTGCTTTTCCACATCAACACTAAAGTCACGAAATGCCAAGTTACCTATCTGGGCTGTTCCTTCTTTTTCTAAAGCATAATAGGTAGAAAAGTTAGCATGTAATTTCAAACCGCGTTTACCTCCAATGACCGTTCCTCTTTTGAAATGATAAAAGACATCCAATTGTCCGCCCATCTCACCGCTAACTGCATTTGTCACATCTCCTATTTGTGGAGTATGAGGATGCAAGTTGGTCAACATATAGGTATATTGCGTACTCATAGCCGGGACATAATTCAACAGATTCGAAGTCGAACCATTACCGGCAATAATCTCACTATTCATCCATTCCAAACGGCGCCCGGTCAGATTTACCCCCAACCCATTGCCGCTATATCCCAGCTCCAGCAATTGCGCATTGGCACGTTTCCTTGCATAAAGTTTGTCATCATGAATGAAATTATAATATTTATTGCCACCGTCCACATATTCACCTTTCGCTGTAAATCCGGAGCGTTCAAAATTTACCCGTCCCGAGAAGCCATTCGAATAAGGTTTTCCCCCTTCTTCTTCGAGGTCGATATTGATTTTCTCATACCGGTTCAATGCCCCTCCTTCGATACTCAAGGATGTATTTTGCCAACTAAGCATTTCAGATAAGGAGAAACTTACATCTACGCCACGTACTTGTGTATCGGAAAAGTCCATACCAAAACGTGGAGTTCCCCAAATGGCCTTCAACCTTACAATATTCTTGTAATTGTAGGTAAAACGTGCTCCCATCACCGCATTATTCAAACCAAGCATACGGTCCTCCCAACTACGGAATAGCAGTCCACTCCCAAACTGCTCATAAAATGTACCCGCTGTTACGGAAAAATCCTTGTCGGCCCAAGATACGTAATAGTTGGTTAGTTTTGCTTTCTCCAATTCTGTCGGGTATCCCACCAGTACCGGTTCATAGGCTTCCAACTGTACACCTACGGCAAACTTACCTTGATAGTAATCCAGTTTCAGATAATTGTTCGAACCGAAATGATCTTCCGGAGATTCTGCTTTTGTCTTACTATCATCCTTGTAGTAAATCGTATTCGTTTCAAAGCTCCCTGTCAGATAACCTTTTTTGTTATCTTGCTGCGCATAGGTTAGAGTAGACGATAACGCTACTAAAGCCAACACCTGAATTCTTATTCTAGTCATGTCATTGCGTTTATCTATGAATAATAACAGTTTCTATTTCTGTAGTTTTTTTATCGCTTTCAGTAGTTCCAGCTCACTTCCCGGCGCGTACCCGGTGTGTGAATAGACAATCTTCCCATCGGCATCCACTACATATACCTGTGGAGTCAGGCTTACATTCATAGCTCGCATGAATTCCTGATTTTTATCGTACAACATGATAAAATCATCCCATCCATGTCCCTCTGCCAATGCACGCGCTTTAGCAGTAGAACGGCTGTCATCTGTCGAAACAGCTACTACACGGAAATTGGCTTCTTCCAACCAATCGGGCAATTGTTCATTTATAGCGTCCAATTCACGAATACATGGTTTACAGGTTGTTGCCCAAAAAGAAATAATCATAGGTGTTTTGTGATTAACCAGGGAGGAGGTATTTACCTGTGCTCCTTTCGTATTTTCAACCTTGACTGATGGTATTTGTGCCATGGTACAAGTTAGAAAAGCGAACAACAGCGTAATGCAGACAATTAATGCTCTCATAAGTTCTTTTATTTGTTATGTTAATAATCTTGTTTTATCTGATGTGTTCCATCTTACAGCCAAATAGCCTGAATTTCTGTATTTGTATCAAGCCGTCCTTATACATATCGCCTATCAAATTGGCATTCTCGAAAGTGACAGTTTTAGTTTCAACATCATATTCTCCGCGATATACGTCAGAAGTACTTCCGTCCAAAGCCAGTCTCCTGAAACGAATAGTATACGGGCCATAAGAAGCGACATCTTCACCCGGCACAATGGACAGGTAGGTTTTCTGCGCCTCCGAATCATATTCATAATGCAACCGCCAACTAAATTCCCATTCAATATCATTATCCGGATCAAATCCATTCTTATTCGAACAGACCAGATAGTGTTCGTATGCCTCCGTGCCTTCTTCCGCTGTATTTATTCTAACGGAGAATCCCACTGGCACATTGGAAACATTGGTGGCAGAAGCCGTTCCGGTAAATATCCAAGTTCCTGAAAGCGTTTCATAAAAGCTTGAATCATTGTCTTTGATAGTCACTGTCAGTCGCTTGTTCTCACCAATAGACGCCCCTTTCACATCAGCAATTTCAACATCAAAAGAACGGTCGTCATTAACAAGCTTGTCATCAACGGTCTTAAACTCAAAATTCATTGTTTCCTGCCCGGCAGGAATAAGTAACGTTTTGGTTGTGACAATATAGTTTTCATCCTCTTTGGCATTATGATCTTTTAATTCGAACGTCACACGGATAGTTCCGGTATGTTCGCCCGTCACAACAACAGGCACAGTACACAAACCGGCAGATTCTTTCACCGTCATTGCAGTTTCCTGCAAGTTTACCGTAGCCGCTCCGGAATTAAACTGTTCCTCATCGTCCGAACAGGCGGCGATCAGAACGGCACATAGAAGAAGGGTGTATATTTTCAGATAGTTCATTTTACTCAAGTGTTTGATAATTTACGTTATTCATTGATTAATATCCCGGATTCTGCTGACCTGCCAATTGAGGGTTGGCATCCATTTCTGTTTTAGGAATAGGCCAAAGCATCCGCTGGTCATCCACAGGTTTATCCAGTCCGTCAGTACTTGCTTGTCCCGGGAAAAGCACCAGTCCTTTGCTTTGCGGTTTTCCACGCTTCACACCTTTCCCCCAACGTTTCAAGTCCATCAACCGGTATCCCTCACCTACAAGCTCCCGTTCCCGTTCGTTCATGATTTCATTTAATAAAGCTTCCTGATCGTAGGTTGCATCAGTCCATCCCTCGATTCGCGCTTTTTTTAATGCATTCAAAGCGTCATTACCCTTTTTCACAGCAGCTGCCGTTCCGATCTTTGCATTAGCTTCAGTGGCAATCAGATACATTTCAGCAATTCGGAATGGTTTCGGCTGATTCAAATAGCGTGTTTCGCTTCCTAATGCATTGTAATATTCATTGCCCGGATATTTATTAAAAAAATAGATATCCGCCGCATTACCTGACGATACGGTTAAGTGGTATTTTCCGAAATAAGTCTTTAGCCGGATATCTTTTTCATTGTATAAGTCAATCAGTGTTTGTGTAGGAATATAATCCTTCTTTGTAGTCGGATAACCAATGAAAATAGTCCCCAGAGGTACACCGGCATCGTCGGCACTAGTCATGGCAATCTGCCAGATGGTTTCCGTTCCCTTGTCATTCTTCCATACGCTTTCAAAATCTGTTGCTGTGTTCGATAATGGATATCTGTTCGAATTAACCAAGTCACCTGCATATTTGGCCGCATTTTCATAGTCGTCCATTTGTAGGGCAACACGCGCTTTCAAGGCAGTCACTACATCTACCGTGATATAATTCCCACAATTCTTGGGAGCCGTGTTGACTGTCACGTATGCACCATTAATATACCTGTCATAATCAGCAATGCCATTTTTTGCAGTCTCTATACGTTCTTCGGCTTCTTCGAGGTCCTCCAATATCTGTTTGTAAGTATCTTCCAATGAAGATCGTCCCGGATATTGGGTAGCAGAAAGTTTAGGCTCATATTTTACCTGAAGCGGCAGTCCCGGAGTACTTGCTGCGGTAGCTACATCGTAATCGCGGCAAAATAAAGTAGCTAGATAAAAGTAGCAGTATGCTCTTGTAAAATACGCTTCCCCCTCATACACATTGATCTGTTGTCTCTGGGTTTCAGTCAATTCGATTTCCGGATTCTCATCGATCTTACCAACCCCGTCAATAAAGAAGTTGACACGTCCGATAGCGGCATAGTAGTTCGACCAGATTGTTTCTACGGTAGAGTTGGTACTCTCGAAAGTCCAACGGTGCAACTCACCATATTTATTAGAGAAATCCGCCACTGCATTAAAGGCATCTGCCTGAACTTCCGGAGCTAATACATAGCTTCCTCCTGTCAGTCCTAAATATACGGAATAGATACCGGCACGTGCTTCTTCAAAACCGACTATGGTCGTTAACGCTTCTTCTGTAGGAACAGCATCGTATGGCATTTTATCCATATCACAGGAAGTCACTCCAAGTGTCAGTACAGTCAATGCTATCATAGATATTTTCTTCATATTCACCATTCTTTATGTTTTTAGAAAGTTAGTTCGACTCCGAAAGAATATTGTTTCGTATTGGGATAGTTACCCAATTGGATATTACTGTCTACTTCCGGGTCATATCCTTTATATTTAGTCACTGTGAGTAAATTACGTCCTACAAAGTAGATTCTGGCGTTACTGATTACTCCTGTTTTCTGAATCAGTTTGGCCGGAAGGGTGTACCCGACAGTCAGGTTTTTCATACGCATAAATGAAGCATTTTCCAGTAAATGCGTATCAAACTGCATCGGGGAGTCGGGAGTGGCAATTCTGGTTATATCTCCTGGCTTCTGCCACATGGTAAGCATTTCTACAGTTTGATTGTCCGAACCTGCAAAAGTGGGATTCTCTGTAAAAAAACGCTCATTATTCAACATATACTGGCCTAGCATAAAAGAGAAGTCAGCACTAACAGAAATCCCTTTCCATCCGAACTGGGTACCAAAGCCACCGGACCATGGTGCATAGCGTTGTTTGCCGACAAAAACTGCATCTTCTTCGGAGTAACTCTTAGTCAGATTTCCATTTTTGTCGTACCACATATTATATCCGTCACGCGGATCGACTCCTGCCCATTTCACATAGTAATATTCTCCCCAAGGTTTGCCGACCTTCATTTTTAAACCAGTATCGGGTAAGGTATATTCATCCAATCCGTTAAACAGTTTAGTTATTTCATTCTTATTATAATTCAGGTTTCCGGAGACACTCCATGAGAAATCTCTCGTTTTCAGAATATCCACTCCCAGAGTAATATCGAAACCACGATTACGCATACTTGCTACATTTTCCACACTACTACCATGTCCGGTAGTGTATGACAATGGATAACCCATCAACATATCGTCCGTCTGACGGTTATAAAATTCCAGTTCTACAGAAAAGCGGTCAAACACTCTTGTACTGATGCCTACATTCAGTGTTTTCATGCTTTCCCATGTCAGGTTATCATTTCCGACGGTAGAAGGAGCAATACCCGGTTGTCCGTTATACAGCAAACCGGAGCCGACCAATGCCAACGCATTATAGGCGCTGATACCGGAATTACCAGTTGTTCCATAGCTCACTTTCAACTGTAAACTGTTCAACCATGAAACGTTCTGCAGGAAATTCTCTTTTTTCATATCCCACATGGCTCCCAAAGAATAAAAGTTTGCCCACTGGTTGTTTTTGGCAAACAGAGAAGAACCGTCCCGCCGTGCTGCCAAATCGACATAATAGCGATCAGCGAAACTATAACTGATTGTGCCGAAATAAGAATTGAAAACCTTGTCATACATCGAATGTATCGGCACTTCTGACTCTGCTCCAGCTGCCATCAGCATCATTCGTGAATCTACCATTTTTTTAGAAGTTGCCGAGAAATTCTCATTCTTTGTGATAATGGACTCCTGACCGGCCAACACGGTAAAAAGATGCTTGTCTGACAGACTGAACTTATATTCCGCCGTATTGGTGAAAGTAAATGAATAATAACGTTCGAAAGATTCGGACGCCACCCCTGCCCCTTCAAAGGGGCCTTCCGGATAGGCTTTATGGGAGTTACGATAATCAAAGGCATCTACTGCCTGCGAGGTACGTATATTCAATCCTTTTATTGGGTTTATATTAAAGAAGGTATTGCCATTGATACGTACCGTACTCCGGTCATTCGGTTGAAGTTCTGCCAAGTAATACGGATTATAATATCCCATATCGTCAAAATAGTCCAATCGTTTTCCATAGCCTGCAAAGTTGCCTTCTTCGTCTGTCAATATCTCGTTTATTGTTTGGTCAGGACGATAAATACGGGCAGCATACGCTTTATTATAAACGCTATTAGCTTCCGTTCCGAAAGTTGTCGTGTTATATTTCTGATAGGAAAGGTTCACGTTAATCCCGGCTTTCAGCCAGTCGGTCACCTTTACTTCCACGTTACTGCGCAAAGTCTCACGGCGCAATGAGGAATCATCCATAATCCCCTCTGTATCATAATGTCCAAATGAAATATAATAGTTGATACCTTCGGAACCACCGACCACATTTACATCATATTGTTGTGTAGGAGCTGCATCTCCGAAGAAGACATCCGCCCAATCTGTAGATATACCATTATCTATATAGAACTTTTTCCGTTTTTGAAATGTAGTATCGTATGCTTTTCCCGGGTCCAGCATTTCCTGCAGGTTAAGCCATTGTTCGGTATTCATCATCTCTATGTTATCCCCAGTCATTCTCGACCAGCCATATTGCGCATTGATACTAACACGGGCTTTCTGTCCCATTTTTCCTTTCTTGCTAGTCATTATTACTACCCCGTTAGCAGCACGAGAACCATATATAGCTGTTGAGGAAGCATCTTTCAATACGGTCATGCTTTCGATGTCGTTCGGATTTAATGCTGTAAATGCTCCGGATGATATAGGTGAACCGTCGAGAATAAAGAGAGGTTCTGTATTTGAATTGATCGAGCTGACTCCACGCAATCGCATTACAACACTTCCACTTGGTTCTCCACTGGGAGTAAATACTTGTAAACCGGCAACTTGTCCTTGTAATGCATCTCCGGCATTAGCAACCGGTCTATTGGCTATCTTGCTATTATTTACCGTTGTTACCGAACCGACTACTGACCCTAGTTTCTTTGCTGATCCGTAACCTACCACAACAACTTCATCCATCAGTTGTGTATCAGACTTTAAGATAACTCTAACAGTCGGCTGAACAGAAACCGACTCCGTTTTCATACCGATATAAGAGATTTGCAATATTTTTGCTGAATTTGGCACATTCAATAATGTGAAATGCCCGTCTATGTCTGTTATTGTACCTAAGTTAGTGCCTTTTACAACAATTGAAGCCCCTACAACAGGTTGTTTGTCATCATCGGAAATAACTATCCCCGTGACTTTCTGCGTTTGAGCTGTTATCAGCCCGATACCTATAAAAAGGTATCCAAATAGCAGCGCTAATTTTTTCTTCATAAATCTCTTTTTAAATTATTAAATAGCCCTAAAACATTTAAACTCACTTTTTACACTTAGATAAGTTCTATCAGAACTTAATTATAATCCATTGTTTTTGTAGTGTTTTTACATCAAATATGTAATTCTGGAAAGAAATGTTGCTTGATTTTACTTTTTCTATCAATTTAGATGACTATTCCATAAAAAAAATATGTCTTTTCGTTGTTTTTTGCAAAAAGAATATATACTTTTGTTCCATTATATAATACCAAACCGGAACTGTTAATAAATACAATCCGAAAAAGAGATATAATTTGTATTTTAAGAACTATATATTTATTTTAATAAGAATAGAATATGAAAAAGCACTAAGTTCTGATAGAACTTAGTGCTTTTTCGTTTTAAGGAGCTACTATTAGCCATTTTACTTGGATTTCCTTCCTATTCTACTTTTCAGTTACATTATAATTATATTTTAAATCTCCCTCAAACATAAAATAAAATCAGAAATATAAAAGAGGCTCATTTAAACTATGTTAAATAGACTTCATCTAAAATTTCTTCATATATGACACTCTGTATATTTCTTTATATAGATAAAAACAAGTAAATATACAATAGTACTATTTATTTACATCAAAAACAAACAAGTTATTTCATGATTTCAAAATTTCGAGAGATTTATTCTAGCTTTATCTCTTGATTTTAAGGAGCACCTCGTTGCATTAAAACCAACGAGGTGTTTCTCGGTGTGCAACGGGTCGTTCCTTTTAAAGGAACGACCCGTTGGTTTAAAACCAAAACCCACTTATGTAACTATCTGAAAAGCAAAGCATTACAAAAGCGTCCTCCCGGCCTTTCTTTTTAAGTAAAATTTCCAACAAGAGAAAACGGATACCAATATCAAACACGGTACTCCACTGATAAATATTTTACAAATCAAATCTAAAAACAATGGTTACAGTTACTTTTCAGATCAAGCCCTATCTAGCGGCTTACATGTACATGCGCTACAAAAATCACCTCGACGTACCTCCAGACCGCTCTTCTTCCTCACTTTCCGCGATCCATCTTCTTGACACCCAGCCCATCTACCACTTTCTCCACCAGCTATCCATTCCCCACCCTCCCAACGCCTCATGGCACGAAACCGGAAATATTACCTTCACCCTCCCCCATCCCAGAAACGGCAAAAATCCAAATGTATATAATTATATAGGTCATAACAGTGCACTTATCATTGAAAAAGCAATGGAAGTAGAAATGAGGGCCGAACTTTATGAATTTCTACTGGAAAATAAATACTGCCACGGCATCATGTTCAAAAAATCAATGGAAACTTTTGTCGAACATTATAATATGGTAGGGTTAGTGAAAGAAGAAAGTTTGATGAGGGCGTTTCAGAGATGGAGGAAGATGATGAAGGAGGAGAAATAATATCATATGACTAACGAGTTGAATATGAATGTCGATGTACCCGTTTTTTCTTCTGAAAAGAGAAAAATGGGGAAAAATTGCATTATATTCAATGCAACCTCAGTGAATACCGACTACGAAAACAAATATCGGTATTGTTTGAGGGCTTTACTAAAATACTGTGGATATTGATATCCTAAAGCGTAAGCAACATTACTGACTGATTTAATAGGATCAGCAAGCAACTCCTTTGCTGTATCCATTGTTTTTGCTAATACATATTCTTGTGCAGATGAACCTATCTCCTTTTTAGTCAAGTCTCCAAAATAATTTGCATATAAATGTAGTTGGTCTGCACAATAAGCTACGATTTATGACAACCGAGTGGTGTAGTCAGGATGAAACAGCAGACATCCCTTTTAAGTAGCTATTGAAAAGGCTTCAACAATTGGATACACAAACGAAATACTTTCATCTGTTTTAACCTTGATTAGAGTGGGAAATAAACAATCCTTTGAATTATCGATAATAGTTTCACTATTAATCAAATATTGTGCAGAATTATCTTTGGTTATCATATTGAAAGACAGCATTTCGGAATGAGAATTTGCCACCCTATGCCTATAGTCTAAATTCAGCAATTCAGGGTTGTTATAATAGATCATCTCTCCCACAAGAAAAACAGCAATAATATCAGCTCCTGCTTTTATGTCTGACGCAATCTCATTAATCTTTCTATATGTGGTCGTTTTTATAGAGGATTCAAACATAACCATAGACAAAACACCATCTTTATGCAAAGTCAGCAAGGTAGGCATAATTTTCTTTTGCTTAGAAAAACTTACAATATGCATTCGCTTAAATGCCTCAAAAGTATCTTGTATAAAGTCATCTGTGATTTCTACATGAAGTAACTCACAAAAATGAGTATACTTAACTCCGGTTGTAATAGGTGTAATGACTTCAAATCTTTCACCCTTCTCGAAAACATTACCTTCCCTATAGAAAACATAATCATCAATAAACCATGCATCCTTGGGGATTCTATGAAACTTTAATTTAGCTATCTTGTCTTGAACTATTTTACGTGTTTTAGATGCTTCTATACCGATTTCTTTATCAAGCTCTATAAGTAATGAGAGAATAGAATCTATTCCATAATTTATAGTACTAAATAGATTGATATCTGAACCTTTTTCTTTATAAATAAACTCTGTAGAAAAAAAGACTTCGATGGCTGGGATACTCCCTATTCTATTTTTTACAGATTCAATTAATGATGCATAGTCTACTTCATCTTCAATAGTATAACTTTCGGAAGGAAATACTCCTCTTGTATGTGGCAAATAAAGATTTAGTATTAATTGTTTCTCTAACGCAAAAGGCCTCTCTTTAAGTACCTCATTCCGTTTATCTACCAACCACAAGCATTGAGGATTTTTTAAATACTTATCACGTAAACTTTCATATTTAGACAAGTAATCTGTGTGTGCTAAAGATTTTTGCAATACAAATGTAACATTGCGATATTCTGATAAAAAGTTATCAATACAAGTAATATTGTCAAATAAATCCTGACCTTTACTAAATCTCTCTATGCTTTCAAGAGCTGCATATAATTTTTGGTATGCTGATAATAATAAATCTTGCTCCATCATTAAAAAAATAGTTATAGACAATTTATATTGCAAGCAGTTTATCTATTTCAATTTTAAGATTTGCCAATATAGCTTGTAATTCTAGATTTGAATAAGCACATATCGTATCACATAATTTTACCTTATCAAGCGTTGATATGTGTGATTCTGCACCTGGGTTCATACTCAAATGAGTAACTCCCATTGTCGTTCTCTGTTAGAGTTCCGGCTTCAATACCTTTTATATATATTTTGCACTTCGCATCGCTTATCGATTTAGTTGTTTGTCCCCCAAGGTAATCTCTACTCCAACACATCTAAGATCTTGACCTGCAATTCGATAGTAGGATTTGCCTGTCCACGCTCAATTTTGTAGAGCGTATTGACTGTAATGGGTAACGATATAGAAATGAGCGAACCACTTTAGTCTGCTGTGTTTTTCCATCGCTTCAAATAACTTGATTACAAAGATATAAATAATCGTTTAATCTATATTGCTAAATAAAATATATTTCTCTTGCAAAACTCTCAATTTTAGGTGTAAATATGAAATTTGATTCATTTTTACACCTAATCATCTCACAAATAGGCATATCTTTGTAAAAAGATAAAAGTATAGATATGATACAGTTGCGTAAAATAGAAAATGAATCACCTTGGGTAATATCTCAGTTAGCAAATAATTATGAGATTGCTAAAAACTTACGTGATATATTTCCTCATCCTTACACGATTGATAATGCAGTTTCTTTTATTGAATTAGCTAAGACAGGAGAATTAGGACTCGTGTTTGGAATATATTCAGAAAATGAATTTATTGGTTGTTGTAGCTTGAATCCTCAAAGCGATGTATATAGAATTAATGCAGAGGTCGGATACTGGATTGGCGAGCCATATTGGAGAAATGGATATGCAACAGCGACTGTTAAACTGTTAGTTGAAATGGCTTTTAATCAATTAGGAATACAAAGAGTATATGCAAATATTTTTGAATATAATATGGCATCAATAAAGGTATTAGAAAAAGTTGGTTTTGAGAAAGAGGCTATTATTAAATCGTCTGTGATAAAAAAAGGACAAATATTTGATGAACATATATATAGTATAAGGAAAACATGAAAGATGAAGCAATAAAACATATAATCGACAGATACAACTTAAATGAAATTGTTGATATACTGTCTAATAAATTGAGTGGTTCAGAGTTAAATTCTTTGCTTTTAGAGGTGTTTGAAAGACGAGTTATGCAAGAAACTCCCTCTTCACTATTAGGCAAATATACTAAAAACAAACTCGTTAAACCTGCACAATTAGACTTTCTAAAATTTAAAGAAGAAGAGTTAGAGTGTTGTAAAATAGTAGCAAATAGCAGTTTTGAATTAATCGAGTTATCTCCTGTTGCTCAATTAGGTACAAGTAGTATAATGGCAACTGTAAACCAAAAGAAAGTTCTTACAGCACTCCGAAATACAGAAGTTCAATCAGACCCAACAAATTCAATAGCTTTACATTACGCTTCATTGAAGAAAAACAACGAGTTGTCGGAGAAAACATATAATTTCAGCAATGTGTCGAGAGTTATACGGACTCAGGTTTTCTCTAATCCCAACTTTACACCCCATTTCCCTATTCTGTGTCTAATTTCCTGCGGTATGGATACGGGTAGTTTTGAGTTTGAGAAAACAGAGATACATAAACACTTTGCTATAACTCAAGATGTATGCAAAAGTGTTTTTGGGTTTAATAATCTGTTTTTTGAGATTATTCCTTGTAAAGAATATGACAGTAACAGTCCATTAATATCTAATAGCTTATCACATATTAAAAATAGTGGTTTTGATGTTCGTATTGCCGAATCAGATTCACAAAATAACTATTACTACGGTATGAGAATTAAAGTCAAAATTATAGCTGATGGTGTAGAATATGAAATTGGCGATGGAGGATTACTTGATTGGACTCAAAAATTATTAGCAAATAAAAAAGAACGTATGCTAACTATGGGGTTAGGAATACAGTTGTTACACCTATTCAGAAAATAATATGTTGATATCTAAAGTTATATACGAAGATGAAGTAAACGATCATGTAAGGATTAAATACCCCTGTTTTGAGTTGAGGGATATTGTTGAGTATTACTTTGAAATTACAACGGAAAGCAATTTAATAACTCCATTCTCAATAGTTGCTCTTCCCAATGTAAATATTGTCGCCTCTGTGAATCTTACAGATAAAAGTCAGACATTAAAAGTGGATAGAAAACTCGGTATCAAAGATACTACGGGAGATAAATTATGTGGTAGTTTTACAGATGCAATAACCATAATACATGCACCGGGAACACATGAATTTGCAATTAAATTCAAACCGGGTGTGTTATATCTGTTTTTGAAGGATGATATTCCTTGCTTATTGGACAGCTACAAACCATTGAGTAATTATATAGATAACACAATTATTGAAGAGTTAAAATCTAAAAAGACCTTTGATGAACGTGTTAGCTATGCAGAAAACTATCTTCTATCAAATATAGATATCTTCAAGTCTGATTATAAATTAGAGACCGTAATTAAAGCAGTTTATTACATTACTCATTGTGGTGACTTCAAATCGAATATGGTTAGTAAGATAGTAGGGGTATCAACACCTACACTAAATAGATACTTTAAAGAGGTATTAGGTATGTCACCCAAACAATGCTTTAGAGCCCTGAGGTTTAAAATTGCTTTGATGAATTACCGCTCTAAAGGCTGTAGCAATTCGTATGATGAGTTGGGATATACAGACTTCTCTCATTTTGCAAAAGAGTCTCAATGTCTAACAAATAAAAAACCATCTGAGTTATAGCAGATAAATAGAATCATTCAATAGCAAAGCAAATGCTTCAATAAATATATTAACCTAAAAAGTTATAGTTATGAATGATTTAATGAAAATGAGGATATTCGGGCTATTTGTCTGGAACCTCACAACAAATAAGTAACGAAGAAATGCAAGAAGCCTATGGCGAATTTATCGAACAGATTAAAACCGTGAGTAATGGAAATGATTACTCTACTACTTACCGGATTCTTGTAGCTACCCGTATTGAGATAGCTTCACTTGAAACATCACCACTTTACGGGCAGGGGGAAAATGCGCTTAAAAAGCTGTTCTTACAAAAGACATTGGGTACTTTTGGAAAAAGTACCTATATTTGCAACTGAAAGAGTTATTTGACAGCATTTCAACGCAAAGCGCTGAAATTCGTAGGTTGCTAACTCGTTACCGCCACTTCTCAAATAATTCGCTAAAAATTTATTTATCAATCGGTTAAATCAAACTTACAAAAATCTAAAATAGTAATATCAAAAGAATTCTTACCTTTACAGCAATAAACAATTCAAAATAAAATTATGGCACTTTACAAATATAATACTTCAGGCGTCTTTTCTGAAATAAAAGAAAAGCCTTTTAAATTGGAAAGAGATATTCAACGTATGTTTGAAACTAATATGTCCGAAATCATGGGACTTGAAATGATAAAGTCCGAATTTACGATTAAAGACCGCCGTATTGATACGCTTGCCTTTGATCCTCAATCGAAGTCTTTTGTTATCATTGAATATAAAAGGGAAAGAAACTCTAGTGTCATAGATCAAGGGTTTACTTACCTAAGCCTAATGCTGCAAAATCAGGCTGATTTTATTCTGGAATATAATGAAACACAAGCAGGGAACTTGAAACGGAATGATGTGGACTGGTCGCAGACAAAAGTCGTTTTTGTTTCACAAGGATTCACGCCTAACCAACGAGAGGCCGTCAACTTCAAAGATTTATCCATTGAGTTATGGGAAGTGAAGCGCTATGAGAATGATAGTGTATTCATCACCCCTATTCGTAAAAGTCACGCATCGGCAAGTATTAAAACTGTGATGCAGAATAGTCCGGAATTTAAAGAAGTAACAGAGAAAATTAAAGAGTATTCGGAGGAAAATTTATTAAAAGGAAAATCTGACGATGTAGTAGAATTATACGAGAGTTATAAGAATGCAATTCTTAATTTGAATACAGAAATTGAAGTTAAACCACAAAAGTGGTATATTTCATTCAAAAAGGCCAACAGCCATATTTGTGCACTTGAAATCCAGAAAAATGGAATAAAGCTTACTATAAATGTAGCCAAAGGACATTTAGAAGATAGTAAGCAATTAACAAGGGATATTTCAACTGTCGGACATTTTGGTAATGGAGATTATGAACTCAAAATCTCGGATACTAAATATTTAGAATATATCATGAGCCTTGTGAAGCAAGCGATTAAATAAATATGGCTAATTATTGTAACACAAAAGATTGTATTGATAAATTCAATCTTCACAAAAAGAATGAGATTTCCAGCCCATATACACGGGAATTAGAGTTTAAAGAACTTACCAATTCTCAAGAAAAGGTCGTTTTGGAAACCAAAAATTTGCAAGATTTATTTTCTTCCAATTTGGTTATTCCCGATTATCAGCGAACCTATTGCTGGGAAGATAAAAATGTTACAGACCTTTGGGACAATTTGCTTGAAATGCCCCACAACAGTGACTATCATTTAGGATCTATCATCTTACAAAGAAGAACTGTGAATGATTGCACTCTTTACAACATAATTGATGGACAACAACGCCTTGTCACTTTAACGCTTATTATGCGCGAGTTAGGATATACGGGGCAGATGCCTTTGCTTAAACAAAAATTCATATCAAAAGATGCGCGTCTCCATGTAGCCAATAACAAAGCACTGATTAGAATTCTCAATCAGAGAAATACAGACATAGCCATGTTGGAACGTCTGTCCCATCACTTGATTTTCTCTGTACTTATTCTTAATGACAGCAATCTTGATCTGGCATATACATTCTTCTCAAATCAGAATTCAAAGGGTGTATCGCTTTCAGACTATGATTTGCTAAAAGCGCACCATCTACGCTATCTAAACATTGAGGATCAGGCAGAACACCTTGCTATGCGGTGGAATGATCTCTCATTAGAATATGACAACAATGGAGATTCTTATCTTACCCATACTTTGGGAGTACATCTTTTCAGATTAAGAAAATGGATGCGGAAGCATAATGTGGAGGAATTTCAGCCACGCAAGGTAAAGGAAGAGTTTTCGGCTGCCCGCATTATGTCCAGTATCCCTGCTTTTGGAGAGAAATTCTATTTCTATGAGAAAATCCAAGGTGGTTCGCATTTCTTCGCATACACTTCTATTTTTGTAGATAAATACAAGGAGTTTATCCATACCAGGCAAATACAGCTACTAAGGAATCATCTTCAATGGGAGTCTCATTGGAAATATGCTGATATTATAGAAAGCCTCATGTTCGGTTATTTTATAAAATTCGGGCATCAATATTTATCTGAAGCATTGTTCTGTATTGCTGGAATCATGGCGCAGCATAGATATAGTGCCACACGCGCTATCTTTTATAAGATTCGTGAATTCGCAAAAGATTCAGAAATTATAATGATGATAGATCAGGCATCTTCGCCTACATTTTTTCTTGCCGAGGCCATTCCTTATATCAGGATTAGTGGATTGGAGCAAGAAGGTGACATCAAAGAGCGATTCTATAGGTGTTTAAGACGTATCTTCTGTGAGCTGAATGATTTTTCGGATAAAATAATAATCGAAAAGAAAAACAATGAATATGGAGAATAAATATACGCCGGAACTTATTGCTACAAGCCAGTTTAAGTTTTCGATCCCGCTTTACCAACGTTTATTTGCGTGGAAAAAGAAAGAGGTTACCAAACTTCTTTTTGATCTTAAGGAGCATTTTGCAAAGATGCCTGCCGATGAGCCATATTATCTCGGTATGCTAACTTGCATTGACATGAAAAATCATTATGACTTAATTGACGGTCAGCAACGATTTACTGTCATGACTCTTTTTGCCATCATTTTTAAGGAATATGATGATAAATGGTCCGGTTTCTTAATGGATGGTAATCGCCTTAATTTCATAGCGAGAAGCGATGATAAGGCATATATAAAGAGCAAGATCAATGGTTATCCGACTAAAACGTATGTCAATAAGAATATGGAAGAGGGACTCGCCGCTATAACTGGTTTCTTAGAATCCAATTTTAATACTCAGGAGGAACGGATTGAGTTTGTGCAACAAGTTTTCACACGATTGACATTTTTCTTTTCTTACTTGCCATCAAGCTATCTTGCAGATACCACTTCGCTGAATAAATATTTTGAAGCAATGAATGCACAAGGAAAAGGACTAGAACAGCATGAGATTCTTAAAGTGCAACTGATGCGGGGAGAAAAAGAACAGGATTACTTGACGCATATTTGGAATCTGACCTCCATGATGGATCATCCTATCATTGCAAAGGAAGAAGACCAGGACGAGGCTTGTTATCGTCAATTTTATGAAGAAGCTATAAGTCTCTGCCGTCAGAAACGGTTTCATGAAGCTTTAGAAAAGTGCAGATATACGTCTCTCGATGACGAGGAGGAGTATTCTATAGATGTGATCCAACCTGAAAAAATAGAATTTAAGCAGAATAGCTATGAAGATGGTGAAAACAGTATTATATCATTTCCGGAGTTTCTTCTTTTGGTACTTGATGTATGTACTGGCGGTGAGCAACCAGCCAGTCATTATCAGCCGGATAAACTGATAGAGAAGTTTGATGCTCTGAAAACGTACTTCACTGCAGGGGAATTTTACGAGAAAATGCTTTATTACCGGCTACTGCTTGATTATTATACGATTAGAAGAGATATCAAGGATGGGCAAGGTAATTACAGTTTAATCCTGAAAGGTCCAAAGGATGATAGTGATAAATTAAAGCAATACCAATCGATGCTTTACGTTTCAACGGAGGCTTTCTACAATTGGCTCAAACCTTATTTGAGAAAATTAGAGCAAGATGAACTCCACTCCTGTGCAGAGATGCTCGCATTCCTTAAAAAAGGAGATAATGAACGTCACAGCATATTACCTGCCAGAAAAGATCTTTCATATAAAGCATCCGGTAACATTAGGTACTGGTTTTGGCGTTTAGACTATTACCTTTGGGAACAACGCAGCACTTTCTTCAATGAAGAAGAACAGAAGATTGTAGAGCACTATGTGTTTCGGAGAAATCGTTCTATTGAACATCTGCATCCTCAAGACGAATCGCACAATGAAGAATGGGAGGAAGAAGCTGTACATTCATTTGGCAATCTTGCCATGATTTCTCAAAGTTTCAATTCACAACAAAGTAATGACCATATACAAATAAAGTTTGCCCGAATCCATGAGCAAATCAGCAACAAATCACTGCAAAGCATTAAGATGTTTTTAATGTGTAAACTCGCTGACTTTAACTATCAAAATTGGACAATGAAATTGGCTAAAGAACACGAAAATGAAATGATTGAATTTTTAGAACGGTCTTTCTATATATCAGATTGAATCGTATATTGTTATATAACACATTATTTTAGTCTAAGTTCAAATACTTGATAGGTTTCCTTTAATTAGCAAAGTTCACTTAATCGCACACAATTGTATTAGAAATTAACAGAGCTATATGTTCTTCTCTATCTAATATTTACAATGAATATAGTACATATTTTAGTTTATATCATTTAAACTGAAAATATGTACTATATATTCTTTTACCCTATAATACTTTTAATGGTAACCATTCTATTTTCCGCCTTGACATAAGTTGTTAGCCGACATATCTTTGCGC
>ERZ779942.248-NODE-248-length-43806-cov-3.20877_pt1 | contig 43806 bp, 47 predicted proteins | sample MGYA00511941_ERZ779942 | MGnify/ENA primary metagenome ERZ779942 (study PRJEB29588, sample SAMEA2148265) | human gut metagenome | biome: human gut; feature: human-associated habitat; material: faeces | place: Denmark | collected 2008/2010 ... | reverse complement strand
CGACTGGTTTCCGGTGTTGGTTGCTGCCGACTGGTCTCCGGTGTTGGTTGCTGCCGACTGGTTTCCGGTGTTGGATTCTTTGCAATCCTTCCAATTAACTTTGTCAAGTATAAACTTTACTCCAGCCTCTACAAGACCTTTTAACCCTATTTCAGCAGATATGTGGAGCTTAGAACAAGCTATTTTCGTATCGTCACTATCTTTATCAATACTTCCGCCTCCTTCTACCACACAATATCTATTTATCCCATTCTCGGAAGATGGAGGATAATAAGAAAATACATCAAATGGATTCTCACAAAAATGGAAACCTTTCGAACAGGCTTCAATCTTCCCTTCTTCCTGAAAATATTGTCCTACTTCGTATTGATATCCCCTGCATTTAAGGTCCTTATCGAATCCCTTAAAGCCTTTTATTGTTTCTGTCATGATTATATATTATTAAAGTGGTTAATCAAAATATACTCTACCCTTCGCCTAAGATAAATTGCTTGAATAGGTCACAGTTTTCTATACAGCAAGCAACGTCCTCTCTATACATGTGACAGTTAAATTCGGTTACCGCATATTTACAGTGTGATCTGAAAAAAAATGAAGAAAGCATCTTTACATTGCTTTCCCTGCCACTCTGCACCAGCAAGAAAGTGCTTGACAAAATGTTCCATATAATCAGGAATCTATGAATCATGTAGCTCTTCTGGAATCCAGCATTTTCGTTTGCATATTCTTTTGCAACTTCTTCTAATGTCTGTTTCATAAATTATTTGCTTTTACGATTTTCTCTTAGATCTTCTTCGCTGACATTCTTGTTAGAAAGGTCGCTAAGATTAGAAATAGTAGTTATATTATCAGGTTTGCAATACAAACACATTTGAGTATATGGCGAATATACCCTTCCACACTTCGGACAAATCCAACCTTGTTGCCCAAATATTCCGTTATACGGATTGATTGCGCTTGATTCTTGTTTCATAATTTCATTGTTATACGCCAAACAAAATTTGCTGTTTGGCAGATTTTAAATTATAACTTTCTATTGCTCTATCCAGTATGGCACGCCCTATCAACGGGTCTACACAGTTACGGAGAAGTTTTTCTTTTGCTGGATAACTATATTTATCCAGGTCAAATCCAAGCTTTTCCATTTCCTTTTTTCTAAATTTTCCCTGAGTAATTCCCAACTTATCTTTACCGCCGCACATTCGACCTATTTTTATACGGTTTTCCAGATGCGGTATTTTAAAATTAGACCAGAAATAGTGTCGCCCACTTACCTGAGGAGGAATTAACGGGTCATAATAGCTCTTCACATTTTCAATGGCATAACAACCTTGAAAAAAGTGTTGTAGTAATATTATCTCTTGATAAAGATTCATGTCCGGGTAACGGATGATTCCTTTAGCATTCAGGAAGTAATTTGTTATTGAGTGAGACGGGCATGGTGGCGAAGCCCAAACAAAATCGTACTCCATATAATGTTCTAAAAGGAATTGATGTGCATCCCCAATTACTACCGTGTCACCTGGATATAAGTCTTTATATATTTCCGCAATTCGTGGGTCAAGTTCAACCGCTGTTATCTGGTGAATATCACCCCAAAGTTTCCGGTTACCACCAATGCCTGCATATAAATTAAGTATCTTCACTTTAGTTCCTTTCTATTCTGATTTGAATTATTTACTTTTCAATCTATAAATCTCAATTATATCCTGAATATCGCTCGTAGGTCTTACTCGGATATTAATATTTTGGATTAATAGGTCGATTTCGACATCAGCATCTTTTGCAACCTTTACTGTTGTTGAAATAGCTGTTATAGCGTCACCTGTGGCGGTGGCTGAAAATTTTACATGTGTACTCATTACTAATTTTTATTTTGTTACTATTGTTCTATCACTTCTCACTATCTTCATCTTTGGCTTTTTAAACTGTTTGTCACACGATGTATAAGGAAGCCAATACGACCTATCTTCGTAATAATCTAAGTCTATAGGAACAAGATGAAATAATTCGTGATCGAAATCGACTCCTATCAACATACATTCAATATCTACTTCCGGATGTTTTTGATGCCAGATTATAATTTCACTATGTCGATAGGAATAATGAATGAATTGATTTCGGGTCATATTTTAGCTCATTTCTATATTGTTATACTCCAATTATCTTATCGTTGATACGAAATATGTTGTCACTCACAAAATCGTATATTTTATACATCAGTTCTGGTTCTTGCTTTTCGGGAGAATAAACCATTACCCTTTTACCTGCACCTTTCATCCATCCGGCTTCTGTGTTGGCCGAGCGGCCACAAGGAAGAACCATAACGCAGACATCAGCCCACTGCATACCATTAAAATCTGAATCAAAACCTTTCTGCGCAATTGGGTGATTAAGTGCTTCTTGATATTGTTCAGTTGTCCAGTTCTGCCAATCAGGGTCTATATCAGACCATTGGAAACCACCATTCCCATGTGGGGGATTCTTAAAATCATAGACCTCATGTCCTAAATCACGGAGAATAGCTACAACGTCCTGTTGAAATACATTTCTCCAACTACTTGCTACATAAATCTTTGCCATATTATTATTCCTTTTTTATCTTATTATACGTTATTCAAATTCATCAAGTTCGTAAGAATCCTCGACGATTTCTTCTACTTCTTCTAAAAAGGCATCTACCAGGTAGGGCTCAGTTACTTTCTTCTGCATTCCGTTCTCCATTACCTTTTCGTAACGGATCTTACATTCAAACCATGTGTGCATTCCCATAATTATTTGTCTTTTTCAGGTTCGTCAATATATTTATCTGCAAAACGGTCAAGCGCTTTGATACACTTGTCCGGAAGCTGCTTTGCCGTATCATTCGTCTTGATATAGTCAATCGTGCCACCGACACCATAGATATAAAGCAGCTCCTTGGTCGTCGGAATAAAAATATTCGCCATTGCCGCTATTACACCACAGACAACAAAGCGCTTCAACCATTTGAAGAATACGTGTGCGCTGTCCTCATCATCGATTACATCACCCTCCGAAGCTGCCAGGACAAACAACATACCAAGGACAATTATCAAAGCTACAATCCATACGACCATCAAGGCGGTGGACAGGTTACCAACTACGGTCATCCAATAAATTTCATTCATAATGTAAAAAAATTAAATTATTAATATTTGAGGTTATTTTTTTTCTCTTCTCAGGTTCTTCATATTTCCAGCCGTTAAGCCGGTAGCATTCTTTGCGTGCTTCTTCACTGGTGGGGAATTCACCAACCTTGTCTACCTCGAGGATATCTCCTATCTCCAACCAGTGATAAACTGCCCACCGGCTACCGATGGGAGCATATGAGTATTTAGGACGCCTGATCTTCTTTCTTTGGTTCCACATAGAATGTTTCATCTTGTACTACGACCATACCACATTTAGCCAATTTTTCTGCTACCTCTTCCTTGTCGTCGTCACCGCAGCGATCTATCAGCAGCTTGATGAAGGCAAGGAGACAGTCTGAGTCGTTTCCGAAGTTTTCCTGGGTGGAGAACTGGGTCTTGTCTACATCTTGTTTCAGCCGGCGTATAGCTGCTATCGCCGTGTTGAAATTGTGCTTGGCATCGTAACGCAAATCATAGCCCTGTTTTCTCATTTCACTTCTCATGTCAAGGAGAAGATTTCTACGACATCTGTCAACACATACGTCAGGTTGAGAGTCGTATTAAGATTTGTTGTTCCTACTAACATAGTTGATTATACATTTTTCAATTCCACTTATGCGCCATGACTTATGAAATGGCTGCTTTTTCCTTGAGTATAGTATAGTGGGCATTCTTTACACATTGCTTTTAGATGATAACCGGTGTAATGAATTCCACTACAAATCAATGGATAGCCTTGAATTTTCATCGTTTTTGATGTTCAACACAATAAGCCTTTACTTCATTAAACCAGTTTCCCTTTGACTCCCTTGCTTCTACCATGAAGGATATCTCAACACTGTCTCCTGTCTTAAGGTGAGTCTCGATGGGTCCATCCCATGAGTAAATTGAGAACTTCATTTTGGTGTGGTACTTGTCTGACATCTCCAACACACATTCCTGCTTTTCCCAATCTTTTCCGTTTCTTGTTGTTCCATGTGCGGTAGGCATTACCGCAATAATTACGCCTGAAGCTTTATATGACATAGTTTTCTTTTTTAGTTATCATTTAAAATTAACTGCCCTCTTAAGTTGCTACCCAACTACCCTGCGGGCAGTATAGGACAAGTTGCCGTAAATTGTTAATTTCGATTCTTTATTTCCTTATTTACTTGATAATCAATGTTTTAATCGCGCACCATATGGTGCTCTTTCTGTTTTATATAAAATATTGATAATCAAACAGTTACAACTTTCTGCGAACGGGTGTAAAAATCCCAATCTGGAAATTAGACAATAGACGATCCTTGAATTCCTTCTCAAGCTCACCGACCTCTTCCACGTATTTCTCACGCTCAGTCGGCCACGCTTTCGCAAAGTTGCGAATCGTCTCCCATTGTTTTTTGGTCAGCTTTCCACCAAGGAACATTTGCTTGTAGTGTTCCCTATATCTCGTTGTTCCGAGCCGATGGATCTCCCTGGCTTTTTCAAGCTGGGATATCTTTACACCCTTTGTCGCAGACAATTCTCTCACAAAGCATATCTCTGACCAGTCCTTGTAGAATATTCTCCCCATCTTGGACAGGAAGAAGTAGTCGGTAAATTCAAGCATTGATACAGATTGATGCCTGTAGACCGTTTCTATCCGAAGTATATTGTCACCTACCTTCCGGCCTTTCTCACCTGCTTCGAATGATTTATCATAGACCTTTAGAACCTTGCGGAAATACTTGCTCTTCTCTGTTGTTTTCTGCCGGTATTCCGGAAAATTAGCATCATTCCAAAGTATTCTGACCGATATCTCCTGCATCTGCCGGATATAGCAATCTACAGAGTAGGACATCTTCATCGTGATGCCAATTTCGTAATATGTCACTACTGCATTCTCCATTCTTACGCACAAGCGAAGAAGAAGCTCCTTGATTGTCCGGACCGCCATCGCGAAGGTCATTGGCCTACTGTTATCCAGTTTGCCGTTTTTCCCTTTGCTGTACAGCTTGCAGATAGAGCATTTACATTTCAATTTATTTCCTCTGAGTTCAATAAAGCATCCGTCGAAGTTCGCGTAGGCAGTAGATTTATAATAGACTTCATCACCTTCCGTACACTGTTCCAAATAGTTACGTAAGACGATGGTATCAATATCCTCGGTGTCAACGGTCGCTTTGAATATTATCTTGTCGATCATTCATCTTTTCAAAATATGGACACATCCTTACTCCTACAGATCGTTTACAACCATGAATTGAACACGAAACCATGAAGTTTACCACGGGACCGGCATATTTGCAATCGAAACAGTTGCATCTAAGCTTCTTATTCGTTTTTCTTTTCATAACTTTTCTCTTTTTAAACGTTTTACCTCCTTCCGATAATGAGCAATCTTCTCTCTATAATCAGACTCAAACATCTTATCAGTCTGTTTTTTAGCCTGTTCTAGAGATTCTACCGTCGACTCCCCGTATTTCCTTATAAGACCTAGCCTATATCCTTCTGGATTTCCGCGTTTGTCGTGATTACATGTGTGGCATTGAGCGTTGCAGTCTTTTTCATCGAATCTAACCGTCATATGCTCTCTGCCTATGTAATGACCGCATTCCGATTCGCCATAAGAGAGTGTTCGGCCGCAGGAGATACAAGTAATATATCCATCCTCATTTATATCCCTGAGACGGATATATTGGCCAAAAATTATATCCAGCCTTTTCTTAAGCCTCTCGTTTACGGATGGCATGGTGTATCACATTGGATTATTTTACTATATTGTTCTTCGTCTCTAAACCGGACTGCATGATCATACCATTCGTTGTTTTTCGCCTGATAGGTAAAATCTGTATAATCCGTATCTATTACTCTTGAGATGATAGCTTCTCTGCGATCTTTTCCCCACATAATTGCCAATTGGCCTATGCAAGGTTCCTCCTCCGTTCGTCCAGTCTCATCGCAGAAGAAAATGTTCGGACTCTCAGGTTCAAACAATATGATTATCTTTTTATCTTCTGTTTTGATCGAAATACGGGTGCATTCCGGTGGGATTATAAATTCTTCTAGTCTCATAGTTATCTCCTAAATATTTCTTTAAATTTCTGATCTAAAGCATTCAAAATCCTCATTCTTATAGCAGGATCGGCAGAAAGATTATCAATTGAGTAAATTCTTGAAATCATCTGCTCACGAGAACCGCAGAAACAACTGCATGTATAAAACGGAGCAACGTTTGGGCAATTATGCTTGTACCATAAATGATTTGTACCCTTGATGGCTACATAGGTCTCTGTGATTATGAATTCTTCATCGGATGGCGTATACCCCGGGGTGTTGGGATTGCCGGCGGCACTGCTGCGGACAGCCCATTCGCTATTTAAAATTTCATTCTTTTCCATTGTATATCAATTAAATTTGGAATCGTAATACTTCTGGTTAGCAATGTACTCTTTTACCACATCATTTTGGGTGGCGGAACCACCCAGGCAGCTATGGATGTAATCGTATTTATCAGCAGACATGCTAGACAATACAGCATCATTATATTCTACCTGGCCGGAATAGATACATCCACCTATTACTATGATAGCAGCTATAATTGTAATGGCTATTTTAGTAGCTTTATTCATCACTTCTCCTCCTCCGGCTTATATAGGTAAACGTCCATGATCTTAGTCTCGGCAATCGAGATAATTTTGTAGTCAGCTATCGTGCCTTTCATGCCTTCATCCAGCTTCTTTGCGGCATCGCGTAGATCGGCAGCTTGTACTAAGACATTCGTATAGGTTTTCTTTTCCGCGCCGGAATGTTCGTCGAGAGTTACATATGCCAGTCTTGCCTTAAAGTAGGCATCAGCACTCTCTTCATTGGAAAAGAAAATCTCTGAGAAGTTTGCTTCCTTGACTGCCTTTACCTTGAAATCACCAGAGATAAAGGGAGTCATTTCGTTAATAATTCGAGCTTCCGCTTCTGTAAAACTGAGAGCGTCGACCAGATAAGGTTCATTGACCTTTTTGTTTTGCCCGTTCTCCATCGTCTTTTCGTAACGGATACGGACTTCAAAAAACATGTGCATTGCCATACGATTTTATTTATAGGTTATTTTACCATTTTCGTCCATCACCTTCCTGGCAGTTCCTCCGCCATTATAGGCTATGACATAACTTGATTCTTTGGACTTCTCATATTGATGAGTACCTCTTTTGCTAAATGATTTGTGCGGATTGAAAAATCTCGCTACTTCCTTGGGAAATCTTCTTTTCATTGTACTATTTTCTTCTTTTACCTATATTCTTTACCAATCAGAACTTATACAACTTTATTCTTTAAGACAAAGCGATCTATACTTGAAAGGTCATACCAAATCATTCTACCTTCCTGCGAAAATGATATTTTAGCTTCATTTCTTAATCTCGCAAGGTAATCTTCACCTACCCCTAGATAGGCCATAGCCTCTTGTTTGTTGAGCCACCGTTTAGGCACAGCCTCAACTTTTGTCTGTATTCTAGATCTTGCCATAATTTTATTTATTTAAAATCAAGACTATTTAGATAATGCCGGAGCTTTAAAGCTTCATTCATGTCTAAGGTAATTCCTATATCCTCTGAATGTTCATAATTCATTTCCGGTCGCGAATTGTAAAAGTTGCACTTCAATTTCTCCTTCGATTGCAGATAATAAATTTCTGCTTAAAACTACAGACTCTGCTTTTTTCTTTATTTTTCATGCAAGTCCATTTTATATTTTCACATCATAAATGTCTGATTCATAATTATAACTTTATATTTGATAACAGGAAAAGACTACAACATCACATGAAATAAATGTATAATCTAGTATGACACAAACTCTATTCATAGAAAGTTCCTATAATCAATTCTCTTTGTAATAACGATTGTATTCTTCCATCGAAATAGGTTTTTCCTTAATAGCGAAACCTTGCTTTACTGCCTCAACTCGGATTCGTTCCGCTTCTTCTCCAGACGTAACACCACGCGCGGCATTTCGAATAGTCTGTTCTGTACACTCGAATAATCTTGCCAACGTTACCACTGATCCCTTTTTTAATGTCAATGTTTTTGCCATAATTGCTTGATTTTAATTTTTAATTACTATTTTTGCTTATTGTTATTTTTTGTTTTGTCAAACAAAACCATTTTTATTTGTTTGATGATGCAAATATAAAGAATATATTCTTTTAAAAACGACTGTTTTAAAGGAATATATTCCTTTGTTTTGCCAATATTAACATATTATACAATGACAATCAAAGAAAAAATTCAGAAATACCTTGAATGTAAGGGAATTACGCCTACTGCGGCGGAACGAAAACTTGGATGGGGAGTTGGAGCTTTTACTAAAGCTAAGAGTGTAACATCAGATAGAGCAAAAGAATTTCTTCTTTTATATGGTGATTTATCCGCAGAATGGTTATTTCGTGACATAGGAGATATGATTATAACCTCAGCAAAAAATAATCAAACAGTAGTACCACCTGATTCTTCTACATTAATGATTCCGTTTGAAGAATATAGAAGAGCAATAGCAGAAAAAGATGAAATCATTAAAGAGCAAGCATATAAGATAGGGAGACTTGAGCAGGAGCTACAACCTTTCGCTCCCAAAGAGCAAAATGTCCCCGGAACGGAGAATGCTTCCATTGCTGCTGCTCATCAGATAAATATACCAAAAGCGGAATAACACCATCCCCCATGGAAATCATATGGGGGAAAATTAAACGTAAACAATAATATGATTCAAAACAATAGCAATTATATAAAGAAACAGATACACCTATCAAAAAGAGCTTACAAAGAAGTCAATGGACATAGGTGTCTAATATTTCATTCGGGAATCTTTTTACTATTTTATTCCATTCAAATAATCAATAACTTTTCGATTAGCCTCATCAACTTTCTTACGATCAAACTTAATATAGATAGATGTCACTTCTGAGCCTATCTCATGCCCTAACGCAGCAGAAATAGTTTCCTTGGGGATGTCTAGCTCAGCGGCAATAGTAGCCCATGTATGGCGCGCCCAATAGCTGGATATTTCCGGGAATAGCGGCTCTCGGTTTTTCTTTCCCCCCAGACCTGTACGAACGACCGGACCTATCTGTTTGAGCCCAACCCCCATCCGGTGAAGGAAGTCTTTGTAATTGCCATACTCATCAAGCACATTTAACAACCAACCTTTTCCTTTGTATCTATCAATGATTTCTATCGCTTCTGGTTCTAATTTTATAGAATAAAGCTTGCCTGTTTTAGCTCTATGATATTCTATTCTTCCATTAATTATTTTCTTTAAATTAAACAGGTCAACCGCGTTAATACCAATAAGATATATCATTAGCATAAATATATCTCGATAGCGTTTCTGGTAATCTTCACAATCGTAATCACGCAATAACGCAACTTGCTCCGCAGTCAACGACCTTTTTAATGTTTCCTCTTTTTTTATCCTGAATTTACGGAATGGATATAGGGTGGTAAGATCATTATCAATAGCATAGTTAAATACAGATCGTATGTTTCGAAAATGCAAAGCGTAGGCGTTAACTTTCATACCAGAGTCTCTCATGTGTTTTTCAAAGCGCCTCAACCAATCAATATCCATTGTATCAAAAGTACATGTAGCATCAAATTGAACTATTTTATTAAGCGTAGAAGCATAAACTTGTTTAGTTCCGGCCTTTTCCTTTAGTTCTATGAAGTCAGCTATATAATCCACGAAGTACTTTACCTTCTCCGACCTCGCACCTGGCAAGTATTTTTCAATGATGATTTTTAATGCTTTATCGGACAACTCTCTTAACTTCCCATCCAGCTCAAGACGGAAAATAGCGTTCTCCATATCGCTAATCATTTTGCGTAACGCAGCATTCTTTGTTTTATAATTAACCTCTTTATTGGTGAATTCAACCCCATTCCATTTTTCCCGTGTGGCAGAATATCCTGTAGAGAGAAAAAATGTTCCTTTATTATGGACGTTTAGTTTTATCGGAAACAAACCATCCTTCTTTTCTCGACGCGTGTCTAAATAAAATTTGATTGTTGCCATATGATTGCTTACTTTTAAACATAGAACAAATTCATTTGATTGCAAAAACCAATAGAAATTTGCAATTTATTTGCAATGCAAATATAGCAAATACCCGTTAAAAACACCCGAAAACGGGATTTAAAAAAGGGAAAGTATGTAAAAAAAGCAGCTACTTAATCTGTAACTGCTTGATTATCAGTGGAGCGGTAAGCGAGACTCGAACTCGTGACCCTTAGCTTGGGAAGCTAATGCTCTACCAACTGAGCTACTACCGCATTACATATATCTTTCACAAAATGCCTTATGGAATGATGATGCAAAGGTAAACATAATTTTTATATCTCAAATAAAATTCCTCAAATTTTAGTAGAAGAAAAACTATATTAAAATCATTCATGAATTTCTGTTAGAGGCGAAAAATGAACGAATATGAGAAATCGTATATTCGGTTGTCATACAATTTAGAATATACAGACGGAACCAAGATGATTCGATAAAATCAGCAGGATTTCCGGTTAGGTATATTGCGAAATTAGGTATATTGGGACTATTTTCTGTTAATATATATAGTTCTTGTCTGTTTATGTTGTCAATAAGATGGCTAGATATTAATTGGTCAATTCAAATTGAAAGGATGGAAGTTTGTAGATATTAGTGGCATCTAGAACAAATCGGCTGTTTCACCTCCCGTTTTCAAGTTTCTTTTAAGGGAATAAGACGTTCCTCACCGACCAACATCTTGTTGGTTTAAAACCAAGGAAGTGCTCCTTTAAAACGAAATAGCTTAAATTACGTCCTTTTTCTGTATAGCCAGATAGTATATATACAAAAGTATATTGAATTTCTGCATATTATTGCATTATTTTATGCATTATTCCTGTTGTTTGATGAAATATGTACGAATCTGTTTTTGAATAAATATTAAAAATAGAACATGCCCCAAGATATGTTCTCTATTTGCCGGAGTGAACAAACCCATCCTCTCATCTGTTAGAAAGTCTCAATTTTAGATTTAACCTAACCAGCATGAAAAAAAATAAGATACTTTTTGTATTATGGGCTTTGTGTTTCTCCGTCATTCAGACAAATGCACAGACACCATTAAGTTTCGAAGAATCGTTGCATCTGCTTAATCAGGGAAATCAGAGTTTGAAGATAGCTGATAAAGGCATAGAGATTGCCAAAGCAGAACGTGACAAACTTAATGCTTTCTGGTATCCCACTTTGCAATCTACAGGTGCATTTGTACACATGTCCGAGAAGATTGAAGTGAAGCAGCCTTTGTCTCAGTTTACTGATCCGGCGAAGGACTTCGTTCATTCTATTATTCCGGATGATCAGATGATTTCGGCTATCCTGGATAAAATAGGAGCTAATACGCTTGTTTTTCCATTAACTCCGAGAAACTTGACAACTGTTGATTTGTCAGCAGAATGGGTACTCTTTTCCGGAGGAAAAAGATTTCGGGCAACAAATATTGGTCGGACAATGGTAGACTTGGCACGGGAGAATCGTGCACAGACTGCTGCCAATCAGCAAAACTTGTTGGCAGAAAGCTATTATGGTCTGCGATTGGCGCAACAGGTAGTAGCTGTACGTGAGGAAACCTATAGAGGTTTGCAAAAACATTATGAAAACGCACTGAAACTGGAAGCTGCCGGAATGATAGACAAGGCAGGACGGTTGTTTGCCCAAGTAAATATGGATGAAGCAAAACGGTCATTGGAAGCTGCACGAAAAGAAGAAACAGTGGTGCAGAGTGCCCTTAAGGCCTTGTTAAATAAAAAAGATACGGATGAGAACATCGTTCCTACCTCTCCCCTTTTCATGAATGATTCGTTGCCACCAAAAATGCTTTTTGATATGTCGGTGAACAGTGGAAACTATATGCTCAATCAGTTACAGTTGCAAGAGCATATTGCCAAACAGGAAGTGCGAATTGCCCAAAGTGGATACTTGCCGAATATAGCCCTTTTTGGAAAACAAACCCTCTATTCGCATGGTATCCAAAGCAATTTGCTACCGCGTACGATGGTAGGAATCGGTTTTACATGGAATCTTTTTGACGGATTGGACCGGGAGAAGAAAATCCGGCAATCAAAGCTAACTCAACAAACGCTGACTTTGGGAAAAATGAAAGCGCGTGATGATCTGGCTGTCGGAGTGGATAAGCTCTATACACAATTGGAGAAAGCTCAGGATAATGTGAAAGCGCTGAATGCGACCATCGAACTGAGTGAAGAACTGGTACGTATCCGAAAGAAATCTTTTACAGAAGGAATGGCGACCTCCACTGAAGTTATTGATGCTGAAACGATGCTTGCCACTGTGAAGGTAGCTCGTCTGGCAGCCTATTATGAATATGATGTGGCATTGATGAATCTTCTTTCACTCTGTGGCACACCGGAACAATTTGTAAACTATCAACCTAAACCGTAACGAACAATGAAACCAACTAGTAGAACCCTCTCTTGGGCATTTGTCATTATTATGCTGGCAGTCGGTATTTTTACTGCTGCAGGAGTAATATTGATGCACAAACAACCGCTCGTCCTGCAAGGGCAGACAGAAGCGACAGAAATCCGTATTAGCGGGAAACTTCCCGGACGTATTGATACCTTTTTAGTGCAGGAAGGTGACTGGGTGCGTCAGGGAGATACTCTCGTAGTGATCAATAGCCCCGAAATACATGCCAAGTATCAGCAAGTGAATGCATTGGAACAGGTAGCCGTACAGCAGAATAAGAAAATAGATGCTGGTACCCGCCGCCAGATTGTAGCTACCGCACTGCAATTATGGAACAAAACTAAAAGCGACCTGGCACTTGCCCAAACCACTTATAACCGTATCCTTACCTTATATAAAGATAGTGTGGTCACTTCCCAACGGAAAGATGAAGTGGAAGCTATGTATAAAGCAGCCGTTGCAGCCGAACGTGCAGCTTATGAGCAATATCAGATGGCAGTTGACGGTGCACAAAAAGAAGATAAAGAATCAGCAGCCAGTATGGTGAATGCTGCGAGAAGTACGGTTGATGAAGTCTCGGCACTATTGGTCGATGCCCGGTTGACAGCACCGGAAAACGGTCAGATAGCTACCATCTTCCCCAAACGCGGAGAATTAGTTGCACCGGGAACACCGATTATGAATCTGGTTATTATGGATGATATTCATGTAGTACTCAATGTACGTGAAGACTTGATGCCACAGTTTAAGATGGACGGGACCTTTGTTGCAGATGTACCTGCAATCGGTAAAAAAGGTCTTGAGTTTAAAATCTATTATATCAGCCCATTAGGAAGCTTTGCTACCTGGAAATCAACAAAACAGACCGGAAGTTATGACTTACGCACCTTCGAGATTCACGCCCGTCCTACGCAAAAAGTAGATGATTTGCGTCCCGGTATGTCTGTATTACTGACGCTAAATGAATGATAGAATGAGTTCATCACAAACATATTCTCCTTTTCATGCCGTGCTGCTCAGAGAGTGGCGGCGGATGACTTCACGACGGCTTTATTTCGGCGTGTGTATCATTTTGCCGTTATTTACCCTTTTTTTCATGGCAACCATCTTTGGTAACGGACAGATGGAAAATATTCCTGTCGGCATTGTCGATCAGGATAACACTGCTTCTTCGCGGGCAATCGTCCGAAACATATCTGCTGTGCCTACATTTAAAGTGACAAAGCACTTTGTAAATGAAGAAGCTGCCCGGAAGGCCGTGCAGAGAAAGGAAATTTATGGTTATCTCTCTATCCCTCCCAGATTCGAGCAGGATGCCATATCGGGAAAGAATGCGACTCTCTCCTATTATTATCATTATGCGTTGCTTTCGGTCGGTGGCGAATTGATGGCTGCTTTCGAAACCTCGCTGGCTCCTGTGTCGCTATCTCCCATTGTGATGAAAGCCGTTGCTCTTGGAGTGGACCAGAACCAGATTACTACATTCCTGTTGCCGGTACAAGCTAGCAACCACCCTATATATAATCCGAGTCTGGATTATTCGGTTTACCTAAGCCAGCCATTTTTTTTCGTTTTGTTCCAAATCTTGATTTTGCTGACTACTGTATATGCAGTGGGCATTGAAATTAAATTTCGTACAGCCGACGAATGGTTATCTGTCGCCAAAGGAAATATGGTGACAGCTGTTTTAGGGAAACTACTTCCTTATACGATTATTTATATCCTGATAGGGTGGCTGGCAAATTATGTCATGTTCGGTATTCTGCATATTCCGTTTCAAGGGAGTTGGGGATTGATGAGTATGCTGACAGCACTCTTTGTCGTGGCAACGCAGGCACTGGGATTATTCCTGTTTTCGCTATTTCCGGCTATCTCTCTGATCATAAGTATTGTTTCCATGGTCGGTTCGCTGGGAGCTACTTTATCCGGTGTTACTTTTCCGGTTCCTAATATGTATCCTTTGGTACGAGATGCTTCTTATCTTTTTCCTGTCCGGCATTTTACGGAAATAATACAAAACATACTCTACGGAGGTAGTGGTTTCATTCATCTTTGGCCATCGGCTGTGATACTATGTATCTTTCCGTTGCTGGCTTTTGCGCTACTTCCCCATTTGAAACGAGCCATAGAAAGTCATAAATATGAAAAAATTAAGTAAGTTACAACAGTTATCCTTCATCATCCGGCGTGAATATCTGGCTATCAGTACCAGCTATGCTGTTTTATTGGTACTGATGGGGGGAATCTTCGTGTACGGATTACTATATAATTATATGTATGCTCCCAATATCGTGACAGATGTTCCGGTTGCTGTAGTCGATAATTCCCATAGTGAGTTGAGCCGTAATTTTATCCGCTGGCTGGATGCTACCCCGCAAACGGAGATTTATGCTCAGGCTATGGATTATCATGAAGCGAAAGAATGGATGAGAAAAGGGAAAGTACAAGGTATTTTGTATCTTCCGCATGATTTTGAGGAACGGGTTTTTCGTGGAGATGAAGCTGTTTTTTCTTTGTATGCCACGACCGATGCTTTCCTGTATTTTGAAGCCTTGCAGGGGGCTTCTTCGCGCGTAATGCTAGCTGTCAATGATAAATATCGTTCGGACGGAGCGGTTTTTCTACCTCCTCAGGGATTATTGGCGGTAGCTATGGCACAACCGGTGAATGTGGAAGGAACTGCACTCTATAATTATACGGAAGGATATGGGTCTTATCTGATTCCGGCTGTTATGGTAATTATCATTTTTCAGACATTGTTGATGGTTATTGGTATGGTGACCGGAGAAGAGTATATGACCAGAGGGATTCTTGCCTATACTCCTTTCGGAAAAAGTTGGGCAGTTGCGATACGTATTGTGGCAGGGAAAACGTTTGTGTATTGTAGTCTGTATGCTGTTTTTTCCTTTTTCCTGTTAGGGTTGCTTCCTCATTTCTTTAGCATTCCCAATATTGGAAACGGATTGTATATTGTATTGATGATGATCCCTTACTTGCTGGCGACTTCTTTTCTGGGGCTGGCAGCCTCCCGATATTTCACTGATTCGGAAGCACCATTGCTTATGATTGCCTTTTTCTCGGTAGGACTGATTTTTCTTTCCGGTGTTTCCTATCCGATGGAGCTGATGCCTTGGTACTGGAAAGCTGCCCATTATATTTTTCCGGCAGCACCTGCCACACTTGCCTTTGTGCAACTGAACTCAATGGGGGCAAATATGGCGGATATCCGACCTGAATACATTACTTTATGGATTCAGGTGATTGTTTATTTCCTGCTAAGCATCTGGGTTTATAAAAGGAAACTCGGTTGACAGCTATACTTTTAGTTGCAGATTCTAAACAATTATTTCTCAAAACTATAATATTTCAGCCAACAAATAATTAACTATGGAAATAAAGTGAATTTTGTTGAACATTTTACTTGATTATCTCGTCCTTTTTTATTTATTTTGTTAACTATTATTTGGAGGTGGTCTATAGCACTACTTTAAATACAAATATCTATATGAGGAATATTATATTATTTTTATTTTTACTGCCGTTGATGGCGTATGGACAGACATACAAATATATTGGAGTAGAGGATGGTTTGAGTAATCGGAGAATATACAATATCCAGAAAGATCGTCAGGGATATATGTGGTTTCTCACTAGCGAAGGTATGGACCGATATAATGGTCATGATATAAGGCACTATAAATTAATTGAGGCAAACAGAGAATTAAATTCGGAGGTAAATCTCGGATGGTTGTATGCAGATAAAAAAGGTGGAATATGGGTAGTTGGGAAAAAAGGACGTATCTTCCGGTATGAAGAGAAATATGATCATTTCAAAATGGTTTATAAATTGCCGGAAGCCACAGACGTTATCAATTATGGCTATATGGATCATAACAGTACTATCTGGTTATGTAGTAAAGATTCTATTTTGTTGTATAATACGGAAACTACCCAAACGACACAGTTTCCCAATGTATTGGATGATGACATCACAGTAGTGGAACAAACAGATGATACTCATTTCTTTATAGCAACAGAAATGGGAGTCCGATACACCCAGCTTGATAAAGGAACTCTGCATATTATTCCTTTAGAAACACTTGATAATGTCTATACACAAATCAACGGGCTCTATTTCCACCGACAACTTCAAAGACTTTTTATTGGTACTTTTAGTGACGGTACCTTTGCTTATGATATGTCTACTCAAAAGATTATAAAATCAGATACAGCTTTGGGTGATGTGAGTATCACTCATATCCGACCGTTGAATCCAAAGGAATTATTGGTTGCGACAGAAGGAATGGGGGTACATAAAATTGATGTAAATACTTGTAAAACGTCTCCATATATTGTAGCCAACTACGAAAGCTATAATGAAATGAACGGAAATAACATCACGGATATTTATATTGATGAAGAAAAACGAATCTGGCTTGCTAATTATCCGGCAGGGGTTACGGTAGTCGATCCTCGTTATAAGAATTATCATTGGATAAAACATTCTATCGGTAATAAGCAGTCTATCGTCAACGATCAGGTGCATGCAGTCATTGAGGACAGTGAAGGTGATTTATGGTTTGGTACCAGTAATGGAATAAGTTTCTATAATTCCCGAACCGGTCAGTGGCATTCTTTTTTAAGTTCTTTCGACAAGCAGTTGAAAGATAAGAACCATATTTTCATTACTTTATGCGAAGTTTCTCCGGGCATTATCTGGGCAGGAGGCTTTACGTCCGGGATCTATAAGATTAACAAGAAGGCACTGTCTGTAGAGTACTTCTCTCCTTTTCTGTTAAGTTCTGCCAACATACGTCCGGACAAATACATCCGGGATATGATCAAAGATTCAAAAGGATATATATGGTCGGGAGGATATTATAATCTTAAATGTATCGATCCGATAAAGAATTCTGTTCGTCTGTATCCCGGAGTGAGCACTGTTACCGCTATTGAGGAAAAAGATACTCATTTTATTTGGGTAGGTACAGCTACGGGGCTTTTTCTGCTCGACCGGAATTCCGGTGAGTATGAGTATATATTAATGCCTGTGGAATCGACTTATATCAACACGCTTTATCAGGCGAATGACGGATTACTGTATATTGGAACAAACGGTTCGGGAGTACTTATATATAACCCGAAGAACAGAACTTTCGAACATTATTTTGCAGAAAATTCGGCACTTGTTTCAAATAGCATCTATACCATTCTGCCGGAAATGGACGGACAGATAATGATGAGTACGGAAAACGGAATCACCAGTTTTTCTGTGGAGAAGAGATCATTCCATAACTGGAGTCGGGAGCAGGGAATGATGTCTGCCTGTTTCAATGCAACTTCCGGTGTGTTGCGAAAAAACAAGAGTTTTGTTTTTGGAAGTGTTGATGGTGCTGTGGAATTTCCCGCAGGTATAAAGTTACCGGATTATGAGTATTCAAAAATGATATTCAGCGATTTTCATATTTCTTATCAGCCTATTTATCCCGGAGATAAAGATTCCCCTTTGGAAAAGGATATTGATAAGACAGACGTACTGACTTTAAAATATGGTCAGAATACTTTCTCATTTCGTGTTTCTTCCATCAATTATGATTTTCCTTCTCATTCCATATATTATTGGAGACTGGAGGGTTCTTCCTATAATGAATGGGTGCAGTTGAATGACAATAGTCTGATCCGTTTCACTAATTTGAGTCCCGGTAAATATAAACTTTATGTGCGCGCCATATCTAAAGAAGAACCTAGTATTGTTTTCGAAGAACGCCAGCTTGAAGTGATAGTGGCGCATCCTTTGTGGTTGAGCGGATGGGCTATATTTGCTTATATACTTTTGATTGTGTTTATATTCAGTATTGCCTTCCGGGTAATGATTCTGAAAAAGCAGAAAAAGATATCAGATGAAAAGACGCATTTCTTTATAAATACTGCCCATGATATCCGTACTCCGCTTACTTTAATAAAGGCTCCTCTGGAAGAATTTGTTGAAGAAGAGACATTGACAGAGATCGGTTCACAGCGTATAAATACAGCCTTGAGAAATGTAAACGCTCTTTTACGGTTGAGTACTAATTTAATCAACTTCGAACGGGCGGATGTCTATTCTTCCGAGCTACATATCTCTGAATATGAGCTTAATACGTATATGAATGAAATCTATAAAAGTTTTCGTTCGTATGCCAATATCAAGCATATTGATTTTACTTACAAGAGTGACTTTAATTATCTGAATGTATGGTTTGATAAAGATAAGATGGACTCCATCTTAAAGAATCTGATATCCAATGCGTTGAAATATACTCCTGAGAATGGAACGGTCAGTGTATATGTTTCTGAGACTAAAGATTCTTGGAAGCTGGAGGTCAGAGATACCGGCATCGGTATTCCGTCGAATGAACAGAGCAAATTATTCAAGATGCACTTCCGGGGTACGAATGCTATTAATGCAAAGATAACCGGTAGTGGAATCGGATTAAAGTTGGTGGGGAAATTAGTTCACCTCCATAGTGGCAAGATAAATATTGAGAGTGTCGAACAGCAGGGTACTACTATTACTGTTGTCTTCCCGAAGGGGAATAAACATTTCCATCATTCGAATCTGATAGAACCGGAGAAACCCCGCAGACAGGAAGCTGAATTGGATGCTCCGGTGATTTCCGAAACGCCTGTCATGGCAAACGACGAAGATCTGCAGCGTATTCTTATTGTCGAGGATAATGATGAATTACGTGCTTATCTGGTCAATTCACTATCGCCTATGTACAACGTACAGGCTTGCAGCAATGGTAAGGAAGCGTTGGTCATTGTAAAAGAATACCAGCCGGAGTTGATTCTTTCTGATATTATGATGCCGGAAATGCGGGGGGATGAATTGTGTACCACTATCAAGAATGATATTGAAACATCACATATTCCTGTTTTGTTACTCACAGCTTTGGGAGAAGAACAGAATGTTCTCGATGGTCTTCATATTGGTGCCGATGAATATATTGTAAAACCATTCAGTGTGAGAATCTTAAAAGCCAGTATTGCTAATTTATTGGCGAACCGGGCATTATTGCGTAGCAAATATGCTAATCTTGAAATTGATATAGAAGAAAAAACACCGTTGGCAAAATGTACAAATAGTCTCGACTGGCAATTTTTGTCGGATGTGAAGAAAAGCATCGAAGACAATATTGATAACCCCGCCTTTTCCGTTGATGTGCTTAAGGATTTGCACAATATGAGTCGTACCCGTTTCTATAACAAACTGAAAGCGCTAACAGGACTTCCTCCTCAGGAGTTTATTAAGAATATCCGTTTGAAGCGTGCTACGCAGTTATTGAAAGAAGGCGTGCATAATATTACTGAAATCTCAGAAATGTGCGGTTTCTCAGAAAGTAAATATTTCCGGCAAGTATTCAAGAAAGAATATAAGATGAGTCCGAGCCAATATGCCAAGGTAAATGGTGTTTCTTCCAGTATCATTGAAGATGATGCATCTCAGGAAGATTCGGAATGTTAGCTGCATATCAAGCATTTAATGAACAGATAACCTCCGAATACTTGCAGGCACATTCCGGGAATTCCAATACGGAAATCCTGAATGGCACTGTAGAAGCTTCCTATATAGATCCATTCTCCCACTGTTCCTGTTATCTGATAAAAATTAAAAGTTCAAATTAATACCACCCATAAATGTTGTTTTGGGCATAGGATAACCTGCATTTATCTCGTAACGTTGCGCCAACAGATTTTCACCTTTCACGAAGATGTCGGCAAAACGACAGATTCGGTAACTTCCCCGCAGATTCCACAGAACAAAACTATCCTGTTGCTCAACACCTTTATTATTAATGATGACAGATGTATAAAGTCCCTTTATATATTGTATACTGGTTGATACGGTCCAATGTCCTTTGACATAATCTGCACCTGCATATAATTTATGTTCCGGAGCGGCAAGAACCGGATTTTCCATATGCAGCCAACTGTAGTTGGCATTCACGTTCCAGTGGGAGCTTAACCGATATCCGATGTTTGCTTCAACACCCCAATTCTCTATTTCTCCGGAATTGACATTTAGTGGAGGTATCAGTACATTGCTCATAATTACGTTATCACCATTGATATAGTACAGGTTCATTCCATAGAATAACGCTCCTTCCAATAATCGTTGAGAATAGGAAAGTTCATAGTTCACCAGTTTTTCCGGTTTCAGTTCCGGGTTTGCAGGAGCAAACATATACATTTCCCGGATAGTCGGATTGCGATATCCTTTGCTTACCATTGCTTTCAGTTCCGCATTCTCCGGAAGATGAAAGGCCAGCCCTCCTTGGGGTATCCATTCCGTACCTACATGTGAATGATGGTCTACACGAATGCCCGCATCCAGCGACAGCCAGCTATTTATATCCTGACGGAAGTCAACGTATCCCGCAAACTCGTCCATTTGCTTGTCTACGCCCGGTTTCCGTTCTCCGGTAGCAACTACCTTGTTCCATGATTCGCCACCGAAGTGCTGATAGTCAAAGCCTGCTGTCAGGCGATTGCCTGTGAAGAAAGTTGCACTCTGATACCAAGAGATGCCGAACATTTTATCTTTAGAATTGAAGTGCGATGCCTGTGGTTGTTCTCCTGTCTTATATCCATCGTTTATCTTATGTCGTCCCCAATTATAGAAAAAGCTTAAGGCACCTGCCGTTTTTTCGTAATTGTTCTCCAACGCAAATGAAGTCATACCACGAGTGATACGTGAGTCATTGTCGATAAGCGGAACTTGTACCGTCCCCGGATTGGAAGCATTGAAATGAGTTACATTCACATCCCCCCACAGTTTCCAGGAGTTGCTGAAGTCATAGCCTAACTTGGCATATCCTCCATATTGTTCGAACTCCATATCGGGACGATGACCGTCGGTACGGTTGTAAGAGCCGGTAACGATGCTGCTGAAGCGTTCTTTTTTTACTCGGTTGGAAAACTCTGTTTGTAACGTATTGTATGATTCATACCCAACTTGCATATTTGTGTTCACTCCCTCTTGCTGTTGTTTGCGAGTGACGATATTAATGACTCCGCCCATCGCATTCGAACCATAAAGTACCGAGGCAGGTCCTCGTAATATTTCCACCTTCTCTGTCATCATAGATTGATAGGCGTCCGCTATCGGATGTCCCATCAATCCCATATATTGAGGATGCCCGTCAATCAGGACCAATAAACCTGCCGTCGGGCTACCGCCGATACCACGCAGGCTCATACCACCTGCCGCACCTGTAGATACACCATATCCCATGATACCGCGGCTGGTAGTAAAGAATCCGGGGACTTGCTCTGTCAATAATGGCAAAAGTGAAGGTTCATATCTTTTCTCTATTTGTTGTCTGCCAACTACTGAAATGGTCATCGGAAGGTGACGTATATCTGTCTCATTACGTGTTCCGGTGACTACGACTTCATCAATGATATAGTTTCTTCTGAGTTGTGTAGTGTCTTTTCCGCTCTGAGCCATTCCGGAAGTAGATAGCAGGCTACTAAACAAAAACAGACATGTTGCAATTCTTTTCATATTCTATTCCGTATTTTTATTTCTTCTGTTATTTCCTGCCACTTCTTATTCTTTTGAGAAAGTTATGAATCAAAGGTAATATAGCTTCTGCAGATTTTTCTTCACTGCACATTGTTTCTACCGGACACCAGCCTGTATGGTCCCGATTCCAGATAAAAGGTACTTCCTGTATGAAACTGACCTTTATATCTGAATCCTGAAACAGTTCCAAAGCCTTTGAACTGATTATATCTGTATGGAGTTCCTTTATGCCACCCAAAATCATCAGGGCGGCAGCTCCCTTTCCTACCACTTTATCAGCAATCAACGCTCCTTTCAGGAAATCCGGTTCCTGTGTCAGCAAATCATACAAATCAGCCACTCCACGTTGAGTAAAAGTGCGTATGATATCTCCGTTGGCAATCGCGCAGGAATATCCTCCCGAGTGTAATAAGTCTATTAATTCTTCTATCATAAAGTTCCTTGTTTCAGTTGTTCTACAAATTGATCTATCCGATGCAGTTCTTTGGGTATATCGATATTTTGCGGACAATGCGGTACACATTGATTGCATCCGATACAATGACTTGCCTGCCGGAGTTTAGGTACACTACGGTCATATCCGATGAGGAAGGCACGACGGGCTTTGACATAATTCTCATCCTGCCTGTTTTTAGGCACATTACCTTCGTTGACACAACGGTTATAATGTAACAGTGTTGCCGGGATATCCAGTCCATACGGGCATGGCATGCAATATTTGCAGTCATTACAGGGAATAGTGGGGTATTTCAGCATTAACTGCGCCGTATCTTCCAGAAAATCCATTTCTTCATCAGTAAGCGGTTCCAACGGAGAATAGGTACGGAGATTATCTTGCAGATGTTCCATATAAGTCATACCGCTTAATACAGTCAGTATATCGGGGAACGACCCGGCAAAACGAAAGGCCCATGAAGCTACGCTACTTTCAGGTCTCCGTTGTTTGAGTCGTGCTACCAGGTTGTCATTCAACTTAGATAAGCGGCCTCCCAAAAGCGGCTCCATGATAATAGACGGGATACCTCTTTTGTGTAACTCTCCGTACAGATATTCGGCATCGGTATTTCGGGCATTTGTTTCTTTCGCATGCTTCCAGTCTACATAATTAAGCTGTATCTGCACAAAGTCCCATTTTATTTCATCATGCCGGGAAAGCAGATAATCATATACTTCAATATCACCATGATAGGAGAAGCCAAGATTCCGGATACGACCAGCCTCTCGCTCTTTGATCAGAAAGTCAAGCATTCCGTTGTCCAGATACCGCCCTTTGAGAGCATCCATTCCACCCATGCCGATGCCGTGAAGCAGCATATAGTCAATGTAGTCAACCTGAAGGTCTGCAAATGATTTATGATACATTTTAAGTGAAGCTTCACGCGACCATGTATCCGGAGAGAAATTGGACAGTTTGGTAGCTATGAAGTATTTGTCGCGTGGGTGACGGCTTAATGCAATGCCCGTTGATTTCTCCGAAAAACCTTGCACATATGCCGGAGATGTATCGAAGTAATTTACTCCGTGAGCGATAGCATAATCTATCAGTCCGTTCACGGCATCCTGGTCGATGACTTCACCATTACCATCGGGAGACGGTTTGAGTGGCCATCGCATACAGCCGTATCCTAAAAGTGAAACACGGTCGCCTGTAGTTGGAGAGGTGCGATATGTCATTTTATCGGTGGGTACCTCTCCTTCCGCTGTAACACTACTTGAAGAAGACGTTTTTCGGGGAGAACATCCGTATAATATGGCTGTTGATGTAGCCGCGCTGATACCCGCGATTTTTATGAAATCTCTTCTGTTTATGTCTTTTTTATTTTTTTCTTCCATAATCTTGTTCTGATTTAGATTATACAATTCTGTGCATCTGGTGCCCGGTCACATAAATGGCGCTGAAAGGCCGGGACGGACAAAGATTCTCACAAGCTCCGCAACCGATACACCGTTCGACGTTTACTACCGGAATTTTCAATGAATCCTCATTATCAGGATCGGAAGCTACCATTTGGATAGCCCCAACCGGACAATGACGGGCACAGTTGCCGCACTCCATTCCATCTGTCAGCGGTATACAGTTTTCTTTAATCCATACTGCATGTCCGATCTGAATAGCGGATTTTTCAGCGAGGCTGGTCAGATGGATAGCATCCGTAGGACATACTTCCGCACATTTTGCACATTCCGGACGGCAATAACCACGTTCGTAGGACATTTCCGGCTGCATTAAAGTAGCCAGATTACCGGAGGGCCGCAATACCTGATTGGGGCAGACGGAAACACATAACTGACATGCAGTACAATGCTGGGTAAAATTACGTGCATTCAATGAACCTGGAGGATAAATCGGATTTTCCCGATTGGGAATCTTCTTGTCTTCGATGGCTGCCAGACCTCCGTCTACTTTCTTTTCCTGTGCTTTCAGTACGGCAGTAGTCGCAACGACAGCAGATGCGGAAAGGAAACTACGGCGGGCATTGTTCACTTGTTCTGCGGTGACTGATTTAACCTGAACTGTTTCTGTTGTAGCCGATTCTTTTTTCGGAATTCGTCTTGTGTATCTGATAGCCCCTTGTTTGCATTTCCCTAAACAATCCATGCAAGCTACACAACGGCTATAATCAATTTCGTGAGCTTTTGTATTGATGCAGGATGCTTTACAATTACGTGCACACAGCCCGCAACCGTTACATTTAGACGTATCAATTACGGGTTTGAAGATTGAATATCGTGAGATAAATCCCAATATTGTGCCGACAGGACAAATCGTATTACAATAAGTACGTCCGTTCCGCCATGCCAGGATAAAAAGAACGACGAGAGTAATGATGGCAATGATCAGTGTTGAAAGACTTTTCATCCACACATCCACTTCGTAGAAAGCATAACTTTCTGCCCGTTCGGCAAAATATGCCATAAGATTATTACCCCATTGCCAGAATGGTGCCAACAGGCTGGAAGCCATACGCCCATAAGCACTATAAGGAGCCAATAGGATTACAAAAGTGTTCCATCCGGCAACTAAGGCAATGACAAACACGGTCAGCACTCCATATCGAAGCCATCTTAAAGCCGGAGAATAACGAAAACGATTCTTTTTCCGTTTGCCGGAAATCCACGAAACCGCATCTTGAAATACTCCTAACGGGCAAATGACCGAGCAGTAAATACGCCCGAACAATAACGTAAGTACAATAAGGAGTAGTACAACACCTATATTCAAGGCTAATACTGCCGGCAGAAACTGAATTTTCGCCAGCCATCCGAACCATGTGTGAAGCGTTCCCGTAAAATCAAGGAACAGTAAGGTAATAAGTGCAAAACACACGATTGCGGCTGTAAGTCTGATAGTACGCAGCATAAATTTATTAAATTATCAATTTATAGTAGTTATATCCCAATATTATTTTCAATATCCGAATCGAATTTTAGTCTTTTTATCGATGCAAATTTAAGCAGAGTGATTTGTTATCACACTATATAAATTACAGAAAGTTATACCAATATTACAGATTATGAAATTTTCAGAATCAGATAATTGCAGTTCTGACTGATATTTCTATTCTAATTTGACAATTTCTCCTATTTCCGGAATCAGTACATTCAGTGAATCATGGTTTCGCATATTCTCTGCGTTTTGCAAAGATTCATCCCAAGGATGTCTGGCTAATGCGTATTTTGAATGATGTACCGTAAGGATCTTCTTCGCATTTAGGTCTTTAGCTGCTTGTGACATTTGTTCCGGCATCATATGGATTAATTTCCATTCTTCATTATATTGGCCGTTTTCAAGAATTGCAAGATCGATGTTGGGGAAGCGTTCACCTATTTCCGCATAATGAGTATCATATCCTCCATCTCCACCGATATAAATATTCTGTGAAGGAGCTTGCAGTAAAAAAGAAGCCCATAACGACTGATTGGAAGAAAGACCGCGCCCGGAAAAGTGACGGGCGGGCAAACAGTAGACCTTGAAACCAGCTTCGAGACTTGAATCTTCGTCCCAATCAAGTTCCACAATCTGTTTTTTGTCGAATCCCCAATATTCAAAATGTTCGCCTACACCTAAAGGGCAAATGACAGTTCCGATTCTGTCTCTCAGTTTTTTTACAGTGTTATAATCCAGATGATCCCAATGGTCATGGCTAATGATCAGATAATCAATGTCCGGCATGCCTTCCGGTTTGTAAATGTCGGTGCCTTTAAAAGGTTTGTTGACGAAAGAAACAGGGGAAGCCATGCAAAATACCGGATCTACTAGTATTCGTTTTCTTCCTGTCTGAATCAGGTAAGATGAATGCCCGAACCATACCAGCATTTCTTTGTCCCGTCCGACTTGTCGGAGGTCTGTTTTTATTGCATTTACAGGTTGGTCGGGGCGCAGACCTTCTATCTTTCGGAAAAGAATTTCTAAAATACCTGCAAACCGCCCTCTGTCCGAGGTCATTAAAGTTGTTTCATGAAGGTTCTGGAACTCCCCGTTTCTATAGTTGGGAGATTGTTTTATTCTTTCCAGACGTTCGCCGCGGGGAGTTCTGCCAAAACTGGGCTGGTTGATAAAGACAAAGATTGTCACCACCAGCAATAGTGCTATACCTAATATACTTCCTATGATCATACGGATTCTAAATTTCTTGATGATACGCATATAATGAATGACTAATTTTATTTACGTAGCAAATATACAGGTATTTAGACAAGATGATGGTATATTACAGATTGTTATACCACAATTACCGAAAAAGGTTGAAGGCTTATCCTTCATGAGAGTCATCTCATGAAGGATAAGCCTTCAACTGAATCCAGAGATAAGATATCCTATTGCCTAGAAATAAATCTTATAGCTTATATTAGGTATCATGCCGAGTCCGTCCTTCTTTTCTATTTCATTGGTTTTCTCATTATATTGGTAGAAGTGCATTCCGGTACGCATACCTACATTTAAGACTTTTACAGAGAATTCATGGGATACTACCTTTTTATTTATTCTGAAACTAAAGGAAACATCTCCATTAATAGACGGACTGAATCTTTCGCTGTATGCTTGAGTTTCATCAAAAACAATGTCGTGTTCGGCCTGACTTCTTTCTTTATTTACAGGCGTATATCGTCCTCCGCCTTGAAAATATAATCGTCCGTTAAGGCTTAATACATTTTGTTTAAGTTTGCCGACCATCCATTCTTTACCGGCAAGTAAATTCAGCAAATAACCTTTATCCAGCCTTGTATTTCGCCAAACGTTATCTCCTCCCCTATATTTCGATTTAAATAAAGAACCTGTAATCATATAGTAGAATCCATTCTTCATATACTGTTCCAGTGTTATGTCTATTCCGTAATTTCTGCCTTTCCCGGTGTTTACCAATATCCTGTCTAAGTAAAATTCCTCATAGTTAATGACTGAGAAAGAGGATTTTTCCTCTACCGGCACGTGAAATAGATACTGGAAATAAGGTTCTACCTTCAAATGCAGGTTTTGATTTATGTTCCAGTCATAAGTAAGTCCGAAATGATGTGCTCTGGAGAGATCCAGATATCGGTTTGACAGCTTCTTACCATTGACAACCTTTTCCACGTAATAATAATCCAGCTTTTCCCTACGGCTATGCAGACCATAAGCTAATGCTAAAGATTGTTTCGGATTTATTTTCCACTTCAAAGCCACCCGTGGTTCTATTGAAAAGTTATTGTTTAAAGTAAAATACTGAGCTGTAACTCCTAAGCTGGTTGTCAGATTATTATTCAAGTTGATAACCGAACTGCTATATGCCGAGATGGCGGTACTTTTTCCATTACCTTTTGAAATTTGTTCCATAGGTCTGTTCAAACCAAAATAACGACTGACCTGATAATCGAGATCATAGTTAAGCTGCGTGATGGTAACTCCTGTTCTATTGATATGTCGCGGACTGAATTTCATATTCAGATATGAATTAAAAATAAGATCCCACCTGCTGTTTCGGATATCTGCCACCGGAACTTGCTTGTCATCCGTTTGTTGATCGACCACTGTGTGATCTCTGGAATAGGTGGCAGATAAAGAAGAACGAATATACGTGTCTTCATTAACAGAATATTTGTGTACTAGTCCCCCCGACATTTTTTCAAGTTCATCTTTTCCCGACTGTCGGTCTGCCATCGTTTCCCATTCCAAGCGATCTTGTGGCTTTTCTCTATTTCTATCAATCAAGCCTAATCCCCAGATAGAAAAGGTACCGGCTCGGGAAGTAGGAAAGTTCAGTTTAAAGGCTAAATCCTGATATTTAAGATTCAAGTCATCGGCGGAAGCCAGAGATGTAGTCGAGAACCGGTAATTGACAAGGTAAGAACTACCTCTCTTTTTATTGATAGGCCCCTCTGAGGCTAAATCAATTCCCATCAGCCCGACTTGAAAAGCGTGTTCATACTTCTGATTATTTCCATTGCGCAGGTGCATATCGAAAACGCCGGATAGCGCATTGTTGTACTCGGCAGGGAAAGCTCCGTTGTAAAAGTCGGAGTTTCCAATCATTTGTGTGCTCAAAGCTGATAAGAACCCTCCTCCCAAACCTGCTAAATCGGCAAAATGTGTAGGATTAGGAATCTCAATGCCCTCCAGCCTCCATTGTGTGAATTGCGGGGAGTTTCCTCTGATGGCAATTGCATTGGTACCGATGTCTCCTGCTACTCCTGCAAAAGCTGCACTGAGTCGTGCCGGATCGTCAAATCCATTAGCAAATCGTCCCGCCTCTTCCATACTGATCATGCGTCCGCCTGTGATAGCTATCGGATTGATCGTCCGGTCTTTCTTTATTTCCGGTTTTACGAGGACTTCTGCCAGATATTGAATATTCTCGTCAATGGGAATTTCTACATACACTTCTTTGGACGAGCTCACCGATACCTCGCTGATAATACGGGTATTGTAGCCAGTAAAAGATGCCAGTATATTATAACGTCCTACCGGAACATCACGAATTCGGAAGTATCCCAGACTATCGGTAGAACTACCGTAGGAAGGATCTTCCTCTATGCAGACAGAAGCGTATTCTATTGGAGTGTTGGTTTTGGAATCCACAACGATTCCTCTTATGGTTTGCGTTAGTTTTTGTGTCTTTTCATTGGTCATTTTAGGTTTCTTTTCCGATAAGGAGATAATGATATGATATCCTTTGATCTTATATGTATATCCGGTCCCTTTCAATACTTGCTTCATTGCTTTATCAATGCTTGCGGATTTTAACGACAGAGATTGTTTTCTGCTCAGGTCCAGATCGGATTGTTCATAAGCAATGCTGTATCCGGTCTGTAATTCTATTTGTTCGAAAGCTTCCTTTAGGGATATGTTTTTATTTTGGATTGTGATTTTCTTTTCTGCATTTTGCGGAATAGCCGTTAACGACAGAAAAGAAAAAAACAAAAGAATGATCATCTTATCTAGCTTTTTATTAGCATTTATTCGATCCATTATTATATATTTGTATGTTGATACTTCATTTTACTTCGCTGTTTAATGAGGATAGACATTTCAGAACTGGGTAGAGGGTCTCAAGCTGCTTCCCAGTTCTTTTTCTTCATAGGCTGTTTTTTTATTGTTGGGTTAATACTATTTTATTTCCATTCTGCTGATAAGTAAATCCAATGATGTCTGCTAATAGATTCAGCATTTCATCCTTACTTTCACCTTTCAGAAATTTGACGGTATATCGTTTGGATGCGGGAATATGCATCGAATGGCTCTCAATTGCAATATCATAGCGTCTTTCCAAGGTGCTGAATATTTCTTGGGCTGTAGCATTGATAAATATGAGTTTTCCTGTCATCCAGCTGTTTGTTTCACTCGTGTTTACTTCTGTAATCCGGATGTCTGAAGTCTCTTTATCGTATGTCAGTTGTTCATTCGGCTGAAGTATATGCGGATGCCGGGATGGAGCATTGACTTCTACCTTGCCGCTTGTCAGGGTGGTCGTGACTTTTGCCTCATTGGAGTAGGCTTTTACATTGAATTTTGTACCGAGAACTTTAACTGAAAGCTGCGAAGTTTCTACTACGAAAGGCTTGGTAGTATCTTTCTTTACTGTAAAGTAGGCTTCACCGTCGAGAGTTACAAGTCGTTTGTCGTTTGCAAAAACTTCCGGAAAAGTAACTGTACTTCCTGCGTTGAGCCATATTTCGGAACTGTCCGGCAGAACCACCCGCTTTTGTTCTCCATATGCGGTGGATATCTCCATCATTTCATTCTTAAAAGGCATGTAATAGAGTATCCCCCCCGCAAGCATCAGAGCGGGAATGATAAGCGCGGCAATACGGGTGAATTTTTGATATGAAACAATGTTCTCAAGATGTTCCTTATTATATCCGGTTCTTAGATTTACCCGTTCCAATGCGGAATAGGTGCCCGGATCGGATTTTACATCCAGTTCATTCCAATACTCCAGTGAGGCTTTTTCTTTTGCCTCTATGTCTTTATCTTCAATAATCCACTTCTGTACTTTTTCCTCTGTCTCGGGAGAAAAACGGGCGGAAAGAAACTTTCTGATAATTCTGTTGATATTACTTTTTTCCATTTAGCTGTACTTTACTATATATACAGCCTGACAGTAAAAAGCTCAATAAGAAAATTGATATTTTTTCCGAAAAGTGATAATAATGTGGTCTCAGAATTATAACAAAGACATCAGGAAACATGAAATCACTTTCCGTATCTCCTTCAAAGCCAGACTTAGCTGGCTTTCAACATTTCTTTTGGTCGTATCCAGACGTTCTGCTATTTCAGCATTGCTCAATCCTTCGTTACGGTTCAATGTATAAATCATTCTCCGCTGTTCCGGCATCTTTTCAACTAGCTCATCTATCAGGAGGCCGAGTTCTTTTGCAATAAAGTCTTCTTCCGAAGTGGAACTATATTCTATTTCCTGATTATTATTCAGATAAGTATCATGTACGTATTTATGCTTCAAATAGTTTATCGCTGCATTTCTTGCAATGGTATGCAGATAAGCGTTAAAAGATCTGGAAGCATCGATAGAGCTATGGTTGATCCAAAGATTGACAAACAAGTCTTCCGTTAGTTCTTCTGCATCCGATTCTGATTTTATATATCCGTCGATGAAAGCTTTGGTTTTGTTGTAATAGGCTATAAAAACGGTCTCGAAAGCCTTATGATTACCATTCTGAAAGGCTTCCAGTGTCTTTATGTCAATACTATTATTCATATTATCCAAGCTTTCGTATTTTGTGAGGACAAAAGAAGTAATTATTTATTTTGTAAAGATACTCTTTTTGAATTATTAAGATGTATCCAAACGAATTATTCTTTTTTCAACCTTTCTTTATGAACCTTTTTCTTCTGCCTCCAATCTTACGGTTGCCGAGCTTATGCCACGGGTAGCGATCAAGCTTAGAAATATGCTTGATCAGCTACCTCTGTTGAAAGACTGATGATCATTGACTCAGTTTGGAATGATCTTGCTTAGGATGGTAAATAATGCCAAAGCCATTCAGAAGATATCCGATTAAGCATATGACGGGTGCAACGCGTATACGCAGGTCGCTAAAGATATCAGGATTGTATGCGGCAAGGGTACTCCCTTTGCCGCTCATTAATATATATCCTATAATAACCAGTATCGAACCTATGGATAAAATAACATAGTTTCTTTTGCCAAATACTGTTTTCATTTCTTTTTGTCTCATTATTTTCGGTTCCATGTTTTTAATTTCTATTATTTATTATTTGAGTGAATAGTGCATACTTTTCTTCAAATCGCCGGTTGCTTGCTTCATAAGATTCTTTATCTATCTCTTTCATACGTTCGTTGTACGCATTCCATTGCCAGAATTTGTATAAACAGTCATTCTGCATCATTCCTGTTCGGCCATTTCCCAATGAAAATGCCCAGTTTATATAATCTTCCGATTCGGCTATCAGATGATTGAATAAGGTGACGGCTTTTGTCTTTTCTCCTAGTGCGGCATAAGCGGTTGCTATATCAAATGAACCGCTTTCGTATATCTCGGGGACATTATAAGCCGGAACAGCCTGCTCTGCATAAGTGAGAACCTTTCGGGCACGTACATGGTCACCCTGCTTTATCAGTTCTTTGGCTAGCTGGGCAAACAGACGGCGATGGTAATAGCAGGTACGCAAAGTTGTTTCATCCAGATAAAGCCCGGGAGTATCCAGTCCGCCATATTTATATCTATTCATGACATTGTCGTAGAGCTTCTCTATATCTACTGCATATCCGTTGTCTCCTTCCGCATCTCCCCATACACGATAATTGAAAGGAGTGAAACGAAATGCCAGTCCTTCCTGAACAAAGTAATCATTAAATTTCAATTTACTGACCTCGCCTACGGAAATGGCAATATACAGCGGACGCTCCCAATTACAGTTGGCAAGTATCTCCAGCAAGAGCAAATCCATTTTAGTCAGCACACGTATGTCTTTTAAGGAGATATAGATTTTATCCGGTATCGCGTTTCTTAACTCCTCTCCTTTCAGATGGCGGATAGACTTTGGAAGCATGACTCCCGAACGAAGCACTGCTTCTTTATCAATATCGATACTTATGGTATCGGTGGGAATCACGTGGAAATCTTGTTTTTCCGAGAGTGCCCAATGTTTCAAAATGTTTTTTGCTTCAAACGGATCGTTCCCAAAGCTATCCCGTGCTTCTTCCGGATGCTTCTGATACAATTCCTCTATTTGCTTTTTAAGTTCCGGGCGGACAGATACGTACTCGTTCTTACCTTCCTGATATTGATCCTTTTTCCAGCTTATCGGTAGTCCGGGAGCATCATAGAGAGGGCACTGCTGCTGATAGATATACCAGTCTGTTTGCGCATAACTCAAGTTGCAGATACGTGCATCTCTGCGTATTCCCTCCGTGTCTTGATTATACCATAAAGGGAAAGTATCGTTGTCACCGTTGCAGAATATAATCGGATGGCCTTTATCGGGAAGCGTCATCAGATAATTGGCTCCAAAGTCACGACAAGTATATCGGTTGCTTCGGTCATGGTCGTCCCAAGTCTGGCTAGCCATCTGCACAGGAATCAGCAGGCAAAGCAACATGGATACACTGATGGGAAGCACTGAATTTTTCTTTTTGCGAAGCGTATCACACAGTCCGGCAGCTCCCATCCCTATCCATATAGCAAAGGCATAAAACGAACCGGCATACGCATAATCCCGTTCACGTGGCTGACCGGGAGTCTGGTTCAGATAGAGCACAATGGCAAGTCCCGTCATAAAGAAGAGGAAAAACACGATGCTAAACTGCTGTTTGCCTCTCTTTCCGCGTACTAATTGCCAGTATATGCCGATTAAGCCCAGAATCAGTGGCAAACCATAAAATACATTATGACCTTTATTCTGGCGCAGAGATTCAGGGAGGAGTTTCTGATCGCCAAGTCTTACATTATCGAGCCAGGAGATTCCTGTGATCCAGTTTCCATATTCCGGTCCGCCATGTCCCTGCATATCATTTTGCCGTCCGACAAAGTTCCATAAGAAATAGCGCCAATACATATAGTTAAGCTGATAGGTAATGAAATAAGTCAGGTTCTCTTTCTGTGTCGGAACTTTATCGGTTCCTCCCGACCAGCTTTGGTAGGACGAAGCCAGCCGGTCATTCCACATTCTGGGGAACAGCATATTTTGCGTATAACATATATCTTCTTTATGCCGTATGATTTTATACTTCCCTTCTTCCTTATCCTGACGATACACAGCACCCCCTTTTTTCGTTTTTACTTTATAATAGTCACCCTCGGGCACATACTCCGGTTCGGAGGAGTATGTTCTCCCGTAAAGTAAAGGTGCGCTTTCATACTGCTCGCGGTTCAGATAACTCTTTAACGTGAAGATATTATCCGGAGCATTTTCATTCAGAGGAGTATTGGCACTGGCGCGGATCAATATTACTGCATATGTAGTGTAGCCCATTGTTAATGCAAGCATGCACCATAAAGTAGTATGTATTATACGTTTCCTGAAACGATAAATAGCTACAATCAGCAAGAAAACCACCAAAGCCAGAAAGATAATCAGCCCGGACTGGAAAGGAAAGCCCAGCACATTGACAAGAAGCAGTTCGAACCACCCTCCCATATCAGCCATACCGGGAATGTAGACGAATAGAATCAGTACAATAAGTAACCCGGACAAAGTAATTGCACCTATCACTCCTTTGAGTGATATCGTTTGATACTTCTGATAATAGAAGACCAGTACGATGGCCGGAATACAAAGCAAATTAAGCAAATGTACTCCGATAGACAATCCGATAATATAGGCTATCAGGATAATCCACCGGTCTCCACAGACAGAATCCGATTCGTCTTGCCATCGGAGAATCATCCAGAATACCAAAGCTGTGAGAAATGAAGAAAAGGCATATACCTCCCCTTCTACTGCACTGAACCAAAATGTGTCACTGAATGTATAGGCCAAAGCTCCGACAAGTCCTGACCCCAAAATGATAATAACATCTGTTATAGACAACTCACCTTTTTCTTCTTTTAAGAGGTATCTGACCAGACGGGTAATACTCCAGAAAAGAAAAAGGATGCAGCCTGCACTGAGCAATGCGTTCAGAAAGTTGACCATGCGTGATACCTGAGTAGCATCGGAAGCGAATTGAGTGAACAGGTTTCCCACTAACATGTAAAAAGGTGCGCCGGGCGGATGTCCCACCTGTAACTTCTCTGCGCACGAAATAAACTCGGGGCAATCCCAAAAACTGGCAGTCGGTTCGATGGTCATTCCGTAAACAAAAGCTGCTATCAGAAAAACCATCCAACCACTGAAATCATTCCATCTTTTAAATAATAAGTAATTCATTGTTCTGTAACTTTTTGTTTGCAAAGTTATAGAACAAGAGGTTTATTTTGGTGTTTTTAACCGGACGGATACGGACGATAGATATCTTTAATTATTTGATATACAGTAATGTTTTTAAGATATCTCCGGACAAATACGGACTACAATGATTTTACGAAATCTTCTAACGATTCTTTCGTGCTTACAAGCATTAGTTTCTCTGTTTTTATCCTCGATATTCTTCTAGTAAGAGTTTCCACCGTCAACTTCATGATATCTGCAAAGCAGGCAGGTTGAATGCCCTCACGCAGAAATGCACATACTCTCAAATCTTCTTCCGTCAGTCTGGGATTTATTTCCTTCAGTTTGGATACAAGTCCATATACTCCTTCTTGAAGCCGTAATAATTCACCCCATTCTTTTTCTGAGAATGAAAGGGCTTTAGAAGATAAAACGGACCGTTCTTTCAACTGCCGGACTTTTGATACAATAGGAGAACTTTCGTATATGTGTTGTTGGAGTGACTGATATTTTTCTTCCAGATAGTTACATTGCAGTGCTAACTTATCCGATTCCACATCTTTGCGCAGCATTTCATCTTTGAATGAATTTAATTGCGCGTAGACATTCTTGTTTTTTCTCCACAATAGTCCGAGCAACAAAGACATAACACCGAAGACTCCTAATGCAGACGAAAGGATGGTTCTTGAATTACCGCTGGTATCGTTGAGCATTAATTGACTGGCATAGGCTTTTCTTTCCATTTCCAGTGCTTCGTCGAAGTTGCCGTATTTCTGATAATACAGGCTGCAACGTCTGCATATCTTAGCCATATAATCATACTTCTCTGTGAGAGCAGCCAACTTGATCGCTTCCTTAAAATGAATTTCTGCTTCCTTTTTCCTTTCCAGGTCACTTTCTACACAAGCCAGATAATAGTATGCTTTTGATTGCTGATATTCATCTCCGTTCTGCACGAAATAAGAAACGGCCTGACGGATTTGCTCATCCGAAGAATGAGGAATATTCTTGTCTTCATTGAATTGGGTACATAACAGATTGTACTCTGCCAGTTGAGCCTCGTTCATTTGATTCGCCCGAATATTCTCGAGAATGAAGGAAGCGGTGTCCGGGTCTTGTTCTATCAGTTGGGCGGCTTTATCCAATCCTTGATTCACATTGGTTCCTTCTGGATGACATGCGGCCAAAGAGAGTGCAATTACATATAATAAAATTCGAAGATTATTCATAACTCTATTTTTATTTTTGCATACAAATGGTTGGAGTTGCAAATATAAAAAATAAATTGGTATTTGTACTTCCATAAGTCCAACAAAAATAGTGTCACCATCCCACTCTCATAGTGTCACTATCCTATGAGTATAGTGACACCATCACGACGGGATAGTGTCACCATCATATTTCATTAGTCCAATCAACCTGTTCTCATGCTTTTTTTGACAAAGATCAAGGAAGTGACCAGCTGTTTATTAAGAAGATAAGCTGTATCTTTGTAGCAAATTAAAATTGTATATCATGATTAAGAACATTGTATTTGATTTTGGTGGAGTAATTGTAGACATTGATCGCGATAAAGCAGTTCAGGCATTTATCAAGATAGGATTGGCGGATGCCGATACCCGTTTAGACAAATATCACCAGACTGGAATATTTCAGGAATTGGAAGAAGGAAAGTTGAGTGCTGATGAATTTCGTAGACAGCTTGGAGACCTATGCGGACGCGAACTGACTATGGAAGAAACCAAGCAGGCATGGCTAGGCTTCTTCAAGGAAGTGGATTTGCGTAAACTTGATTATATATTGGAACTTCGGAAGTCCTATCATGTATATCTTCTTAGTAATACGAATCCTTTCGTTATGTCATGGGCCTGTAGTCCTGAATTTTCGTCAAGGAGAAAACCTTTGAATGATTATTGCGACAAATTATATTTATCTTACCAATTAGGACACACTAAACCGGCACCGGAGATATTCGACTTAATGATTAAAGACTGTAATATTATTCTTTCCGAAACCTTGTTTGTCGATGATGGAAGTTCAAATATCCATATAGGTAAAGAACTCGGATTTGAAACTTTTCAACCTGAGAATGGGGCTGACTGGCGGGAAGAGTTGACTACAATATTAAAGAAATAGATATTTATTTAAGACTATAACCACTTTATTCGAAAATCAGCTAACGATAAAGTGGTTATAGTTGTTTGATCTTATTGTACTTTGCTTATTATTAATAATGGATTGCTATGCAGAAAATAGTTCGTTCCACCTAGGTCTCCCTTTAGTTCTACCTAGGTGGAACGAATCGGATATCATAGTAAGATTATCTTTTATTTGAATCTTTTTAGCTCTTTCTTCTCAAAAGTCCATTCAGGTGTGTAAAGGTAACCGCTATCCGTTTCAGTCAATTCATACCATGGAGACAGGTTGTGGTTTGCCGGGTTAACCAAAATGTGAATCTGTTGGGCAGGCATATAACTTTGAGCCAATAAAAAAACTTTCTTTTTTGTTTTCGGATGGATTGCCACATCTACAACGATTACGGCATGTCCCGGTGAGCCTCCTTTAATAAATACATCTCCCGGTTGCAATGACATATATGGAATGGTCAGTAATTCCTTGGAAAGAGAAGCAGTACCGGCATACGTAAATACCATATTCAAGTAATTGCGGAAAGTCTTATAAGAATAATCTTTTCCCCCCGCTGTATACCACTGCACGTTATTTCCATTTACTTTAATCCGGTTTCCTTCTGCCCATTTCTTGTATTCTGCGGGAAAGCCGTTGGTAAAGTTAAACTTAATTTCTCCATATCTTTTTTGTGCCCACAAATATTCTGCTCGCAAGCGCATAATCGCATCTGCACATTGTTGCAGATCACGATTACCTATTTCCATATCTATTACGGCATATGCGGCAGCTTGATTTCTTTTTTCCTGTCCGTTGTAAAGTAGTACTTTGCTACCTTTGGGAAGTAAAGGCAGTTGGCGTAGATATGAGGTAAAAGAATGTTCGTCACATGTCTCACGAATGTAGTTTACAGGAGGAGCTATTCTGTTTTCTACTGTTTGTCCTAGCAATGTAGTTAATGAAACCAGGCATAAAACATTGATCATAAGTATCTTTCTCATATTTTTATTTTTTCCGAAGATAGAATATCTTTTTCAGAAAATCAAATTTTGTAAACTGATCCTTTCTAAGAATCTTTCTAGAATACGGATTTCTAAAAATCAAACTTTCAGATATTCTCTTTATCTTTGCAGCAAATAGAAAGGAATATGCAATCACAAATCATACTTATCACCGGAGCATCCTCCGGGTTCGGAAAGATTACCTCACAAATGTTGTCTGAACAAGGACATATCGTTTATGGAACGAGCCGTAAAACATCCGAAAACATGGGCAAAGTAAAAATGCTTGTGGTAGATGTAACCAATACTTCATCTATCCAACAAGCTATTGGACAGATTATTTCCGAGCAGGGGCGGATTGATGTGCTGATAAATAATGCAGGAATGGGTATTGGCGGAGCTTTGGAATTAGCTACCGAACGGGAAGTTGACATACAAATGAGCACTAACTTCTTTGGTGTGGTCAATATGTGTAAAGCAGTACTTCCTTATATGCGCAAGGCGCGTAAAGGTAAAATAATCAACATCAGTTCTATCGGTGGAGTAATGGGTATCCCCTATCAGGGATTTTATTCGGCATCTAAATTTGCAGTAGAAGGTTACAGCGAAGCATTGGCATTAGAAGTTCACCCTTTCAATGTCAAAGTTTGTCTGGTAGAACCGGGAGATTTCAATACCGGATTCACTGACAATCGTAATATCTCCGAATTGACCCGACAGGATTCGGATTATGGGGAGAGCTTTTTGAATTCATTAAAGATAATCGAGAAGGAAGAGCGCAATGGATGTCACCCTCGGAAACTAGGCTCCAGCATTTGTAAAATAGTGGCTCGCAAGAATCCTCCGTTCCGGACTAAAGTCGGCCCTGTAGTACAGGTTCTGTTCGCGATGAGTAAAAGCTGGTTACCGGACAGGGTGATGCAATATGCTTTACGATTATTCTATGCCATTAAATAGATCATTCAGAAATACATAAAAGGTCGATAGCAGCTTCAGTTACTATCGACCTTTTATGTATTTATATATTTTTGTTCCGAATCAGTTTTTCGGTACCAGTTCCAGAAACATTGTGGTTGTCAGTAATACAGCCAGTCCGACACAAACCGTAATCAGAAGCCAGTTTATATATTTGGCTTTCGGTTTGGTGTCTGCATGAAGGTTGTTCAGAAAATACTCTCTGAAGAAAAGGTACAGACCCGGAATGGTGGCACTAGCCAAAAGAAAATCTTCGGGAATCTGGAAGAAATAAGTTTTGGACAACCCTATCAATGACCAGTGACAGAGGAAAAGTACCAGGAACATATTTACTTTGTAAGCAAAGAGCAATAATAAACCAATCGTAAATACAACTACGGAACAAGGCATCACCGGAGAAGTCATTTCCGGGAAAGAAAGTCCGCGTGCTAACGATACCATAGGATATATGAAAGGCATTGCCAACAAGACGTAGGACAATACGTCATATTTGTGCGTACGTTCGAAGGTGGTATATCCCGTAATGGCATCCCATACCCAAATGATGGCCATTACTCCCCAAAACATCGCCATTACTCCGTTATAGCTACGTTCTTCGCAATATATATAGTAATATACAATAGAAATCCATGAATAAAGTCCTATCATATAGAGCTTCATTCCCATCTTCACCCACGGACGTGGTTTCTTGATGAGTAATGCAGTCAGCACGATACCTATCAGAATGACAACTATTTGTAAAATCCAGGTAGCCGAATTATAATATGCTATTGTTCTCCAAAAAATCTCCATAAAAGTAGTTTATTAATGTCTTGTTAACGAAAAGGCTCTGCGTGGGAAAATAAACATTGGGAATGTTGCTCCTACTGCCAGCATAAAAATGACTGTACTTGCTACCAAAGAATTGGAGAAGAACATTTCCTGCATTTCTATATACTTGTCATGCATTTCCGGCTTATTCACTGTCTGCAGACACATGATAAGCGAGAAAACCATATTGTAGGCAAACTTTCCGGGAATCATCGGAAGCAATGCCGGAATATAAAGTACTGTCATCGGACAATAGACTTTCTTTCCCAGCCATAAGCTGCCGAAACCTATTACCAAACCACCAAATAAAGAAGCTGTAGCAATGTCTACGCCTAGGTAAGTCATCAGGCAGAAACGACACGCATGGCCTAATGCTGCCAATATCGCAATCATCTTGAAAGCACGCAAAGGAGGATCGGAGATTGCGCCGAATCCGATACCTGCTATTGCTGCAAAGAAACCGTCAGAAAGAATATCAAGTGCTACCATATTAAATTAAACTGTTTTTTACCATTAATAATGTAAAGGAAAGGCCGATAGCTATACTGACAATAAGCAAAGAAGCTTCTGTCAAACGGGCAAATCCTGTCAGAACATATCCCTCGACGACATCAATGACTCCATTGATCAAAGGAACACCGGGTACGAGATATAGTACACTGGTTGCCAGAGCTATTTCGGAAGTTGTATCAAAAATCAAAGCGGTAGAAGCACATAAGGATGCGACGAAAGCTGAGACAATGAATATAATATAATGATTCATTTTCTTCTTTTGCATCTGTTGTTTCAGGTATAATCCCGTAAGAGTGGCAGAAAAAACAATTCCCATTGAAATCAGGTCTCCTCCAAACAGTTTACAGAATGATGCATTGGCAAAACCGACCAATATCAGGACAAAAAGAGGATGCATCATCGGAGCGGAAATAATCTTTTTGTATTTCTCTTTCAGTTCTTCCAGCGACAAATGATGATCCACTGCTTCCCAGCTGAGGGCGCTTAATTCTGAATTATGTTCGAAACTGATAGGATGTGCAGGGATATCTATTACTTCATTGCAAGCTTCGTTCGTTTCCTTGTCGATGATTGTAAGAATAATATTCTTATGAAATACTCCCAGTTTAACATCTAAGCCAAAGGCTTCTCCCAGACGCTTGGAGTTGCGTACAACGCGTGATGTATGCACTCCCGCTCCCATTAGATGAGCTGAATATTCTGCTATGAATTTACCTATAGATAATAAAGATTCGCTTGTCTTCATGTATGTGAATTTTTTAAATCGGCTGCAAAAGTACAAAAAAGAGTAGTAGCAAGCACCTAAATCCTGCATATTTTCAGAAAGAAAATACTTAATCGCTGATTTTCTTCATCGGTAAAGAAGACAGAATACGAAATTTAAATACCTTTGCGAACATAAAAATAAGAAACTCATGAACAACCAATTTACATATCCGAAAGAGAAAATACGTTTTGCCATATTGACCTTTTTCTTTGCTCAGGGACTATGCATGGCAAGTTGGGCAAGCCGTATTCCTGACTTTAAGGATGTTTTTGCAGCCAATTACGCTTTTTATTGGGGACTGATTCTATTTATGATTCCTGTAGGGAAGTTCGTGGCCATTCCTTTGGCAGGATATCTCGTCTCCAGGCTAGGTAGCCGTACGATGGTACAAGTCAGCATTCTTGGTTATGCTATTTCTTTGCTTTGTGTGGGACTGGCTCATGAGGTTTATTTGCTGGGTTTCCTGCTATTTGGTTTCGGTGTCTTCTGGAATTTATGCGATATATCATTCAATACGCAAGGCATTGAAGTGGAACGTTTGTATGGCAAAACAATTATGGCTACTTTTCACGGAGGATGGAGCTTGGGAGCCTGTACCGGCGCATTGATCGGTTTTGTTATGATATGGTTGGGAGTTGCTCCCGTCTGGCATTATATGCTGATATCTGCTATCATTCTTCTTATTGTATTGGCGGGGCGAAAATATCTACAGGAAGCAACCTTGCGAGAGGATGAGGAGTCACTTCCAAACTCCGGAACAGCTTCTCAGGTCGAAGTGGAAACGCCCAATGTGTTCCGTCTGCTATTTCGGAAGCCGGAAATACTCCTTCTCCAACTAGGGCTGGTAGGATTATTCGCATTGATAGTAGAAAGCGCTATGTTCGACTGGAGTGCCGTATATTTTGAATCGGTAGTCAATGTCCCTAAATCATTGCAGATCGGCTTTCTGGTATTTATGGTAATGATGGCGGCAGGACGCTTCCTGACCAATTACGCATATCAGCTTTGGGGAAAGAAGAAGGTATTGCAATTGGCAGGCAGCCTTATTTGTATCGGCTTCTTTATTTCCGCTTTACTGGGCAATACTTTTGATTCAATGGTCATGAAAGTCATTATCAATTCATTAGGCTTTATGCTTGTCGGATTGGGAATTTCGTGTATCGTACCTACTTTATACAGCTTTGTGGGAGCTAAATCAAAAACGCCTGTTAGCATTGCACTTACTATTCTGTCGAGCATCAGTTTTATAGGCTCACTGATTGCACCGTTGCTTATCGGTGCAATAACACAAGCTTTTGATATTCGTATAGCCTATATGATAATTGGTGTATTGGGTGGTTGCATTGTGTTGATTGTGAGTTTTAGTAAGGGCTTCGATATTCGAAAAGAATACATATGATAAAATAAATATAAAAACACAGTCTCTCACAATACTTGATCACTCAAGCCATTGTGAAAGACTGCGTCAATCCTTTTACTAACCTTAACTAACCTAACTTCTATCTAATCTAACTACAAAATGTTCGAAAAATCTTTTATACTACTAGCAATTCTATCCTTTAAATTCTGGTTATCGACCAGTGAAAAATCGCAGGCAACATCTGCCGGAGCCAGCAATACTGCTTTGGCTTCTTCTGCATCTGCTATTTGTTCCGGATGCTCCATGAAATAAGTTTCCCATTGGGAAACTGCTTCCGGTGTTACACCCAGCGCATAATTGATGAAATCATCATCCGTCAAAAAATCCTTTACCTTAGAGCACATATTGCATCCTTTTTAAGCGTTTACATAAATAGGACGCTGTTACCCTGTACATGTACTCAACTAATTATCCTTTTTACTAAAATTAACTTGCCAGACTACGCAGCTTTGTCAATCCGCGATACATCAGGTTGCGTACAGACTGATAATTCATATTCATAATCTCGCAAATATCTTCGTATTTCTTCTCTTCTATATAATATAACGTAAGTGCTTCACGCTGACGAGGAGAAAGTTGGTCTAGTAAACGCTTCACCAACGAAAACTCATTTTGGCGTTGTTCTTCTTCCATATAATCATCTTCTACATCTGTGGGTGCCATTGCATTCACTTCTTCTGCAGTTGTATCAGACATATACATACGTTTGCGAAGTTCATCGCATAACTTGTTTTTTAATGAAATAAATAAATAAGACTTCAAGTTATCAATAGTTCCTAATTCATCCTTTTTGGTGTAGAGCTTTACGAAAATATCGTGAATGCAATCTTTCAGCAACTCCTTATCAATGGTCAACTTCAATCCGTAATTAAAAAGAATGTTGATGTGCAAATCATATAGCTGCGAAAAAGCTGCCATATTTCCCGCTTGGAAAGAAGCGAGTAAAGTTTCGGTTGAATTATTAGTCTGTTCCATCATAGCATTAATTCGATTGATTTGATGTTGCAAAGCTAAGCAGTCTTGACCTCAACTACAGGTAAAATCTGGTTTGTAGGTTGAAAAAATAAGTATCATGTTTTATAACACTCTTTTGTTAGAAATTACCTATAAAATAGAAAAGGGGCTGTGTCAAAACTAAGGCACATCCCCTTCTTTTTTTAATATAAAA
>ERZ779942.221-NODE-221-length-46464-cov-24.3404_pt1 | contig 46464 bp, 48 predicted proteins | sample MGYA00511941_ERZ779942 | MGnify/ENA primary metagenome ERZ779942 (study PRJEB29588, sample SAMEA2148265) | human gut metagenome | biome: human gut; feature: human-associated habitat; material: faeces | place: Denmark | collected 2008/2010 ... | reverse complement strand
CCGCCAGTGGCGCGGTGCAATTGCCGGATGCGACGCTTGCCGCGTCTTATCCAGCCTACGGGATTGCACATGTAGGGCGGATAAGGCGTTTACGCCGCATCCGCCAATAAATAACAACTAACAGGGAGTAAAGGCGATGGGAATTAACGAAATCATCATGTACATCATGATGTTCTTTATGCTGATAGCTGCCGTAGACAGGATCCTGTCGCAGTTCGGCGGTTCTGCTCGTTTCCTCGGTAAGTTCGGTAAAAGTATCGAAGGATCAGGCGGTCAGTTCGAAGAAGGCTTTATGGCAATGGGCGCACTGGGCCTGGCGATGGTCGGTATGACCGCGCTGGCACCGGTACTGGCTCACGTTCTCGGGCCGGTAATTATTCCGGTTTACGAAATGCTCGGCGCTAACCCATCGATGTTCGCCGGAACACTGCTGGCGTGCGATATGGGCGGCTTCTTCCTCGCCAAAGAGCTGGCGGGCGGCGACGTAGCCGCGTGGCTATACTCTGGGTTAATTCTCGGGTCGATGATGGGGCCAACGATTGTGTTTTCCATTCCGGTGGCGCTCGGCATTATCGAACCTTCTGACCGTCGTTATCTGGCGCTCGGCGTGCTGGCGGGCATTGTGACCATTCCGATTGGTTGTATCGCTGGTGGTCTGGTTGCTATGTACTCCGGTGTGCAGATCAACGGCCAGCCGGTGGAATTCACTTTCGCCCTGATCCTGATGAACATGATCCCGGTGATCATTGTTGCGATTCTGGTGGCGCTGGGGCTGAAATTCATCCCGGAAAAAATGATCAACGGCTTCCAGATCTTCGCCAAATTCCTCGTTGCATTGATCACCCTCGGTCTTGCCGCTGCGGTAGTGAAATTCCTGCTTGGCTGGGAACTGATCCCCGGTCTGGATCCTATCTTTATGGCCCCTGGCGATAAACCCGGTGAGGTGATGCGCGCCATTGAAGTTATCGGTTCTATCTCCTGCGTTCTGTTAGGGGCGTATCCGATGGTGCTGCTGCTGACTCGCTGGTTTGAAAAACCGCTGATGAGCGTCGGTAAAGTACTGAATATGAACAACATCGCGGCAGCCGGCATGGTGGCAACGCTTGCCAACAACATCCCGATGTTCGGCATGATGAAGCAGATGGATACCCGCGGCAAAGTCATCAACTGCGCCTTCGCCGTTTCCGCTGCTTTCGCCCTGGGCGACCACTTAGGCTTCGCCGCTGCCAACATGAACGCCATGATCTTCCCGATGATTGTCGGCAAGTTGATCGGCGGCGTAACGGCGATTGGCGTGGCGATGATGCTGGTGCCAAAAGAAGACGCGACCGCGACTAAAACCGAAGCGGAGGCACAATCGTGAACACTCGCCAGCTATTGAGCGTCGGTATCGATATCGGCACCACCACCACCCAGGTGATTTTCTCCCACCTGGAGCTGGTTAACCGTGCGGCGGTGTCGCAGGTGCCGCGCTACGAATTCATCAAACGCGAAATTAGCTGGCAAAGCCCGGTGTTCTTTACCCCTGTCGATAAACAGGGTGGTTTAAAAGAAGCGGAACTGAAATCGCTGATTTTAGAGCAATATCAGGCTGCGGGCATTGCGCCGGAAAGCGTTGATTCTGGTGCCATCATCATCACCGGTGAAAGCGCGAAAACCCGCAATGCTCGCCCGGCGGTGATGGCGCTCTCTCAGTCGCTGGGCGATTTTGTCGTCGCCAGCGCCGGGCCGCACCTCGAATCCGTGATCGCCGGTCACGGAGCCGGGGCGCAAACCCTTTCTGAACAACGGCTGTGTCGGGTACTGAATATCGACATCGGCGGTGGCACCGCGAACTACGCCCTGTTCGATGCCGGAAAAATCAGCGGCCCTGCCTGTCTCAACGTCGGTGGTCGCCTGCTGGAAACCGACAGCCAGGGGCGCGTGGTTTACGCTCATAAACCGGGGCAGATGATTGTGGATGAGTGCTTCGGTGCAGGCACTGACGCCCGTTCGCTGACCGGCGCGCAGCTGGTGCAGGTTACCCGGCGGATGGCGGCGCTGATTGTCGAAGTGATTGACGGAACGCTTTCGCCGCTCGCGCAGGCATTGATGCAAACCGGTTTGCTGCCCGCAGGTGTTACGCCCGAAATCATTACGCTTTCTGGAGGCGTGGGCGAATGTTATCGCCACCAGCCCGCCGACCCGTTCTGTTTTGCCGATATTGGCCCACTTCTGGCAACGGCGCTGCATGACCATCCGCGCCTGCGTGAGATGAATGTGCAGTTTCCGGCGCAAACCGTACGCGCCACGGTGATTGGCGCGGGTGCACATACCCTTTCGCTCTCTGGCAGCACAATCTGGCTGGAGGGCGTACAACTGCCGCTGCGCAATTTGCCGGTGGCGATCCCGATTGATGAAACGGATCTGGTGAGTGCCTGGCAACAGGCGCTGCTTCAGCTGGATCTTGATCCCAAAACTGACGCGTACGTGCTGGCGCTTCCCGCCTCGCTGCCTGTGCGTTACGCCGCGGTACTGACGGTCATCAACGCGCTGGTCGATTTCGTCGCGCGTTTTCCGAATCCGCATCCCCTGCTGGTGGTGGCCGGGCAGGACTTTGGTAAAGCTCTGGGCATGTTGTTGCGCCCACAGCTACAACAACTCCCGTTGGCAGTCATTGACGAAGTGATTGTCCGCGCGGGGGACTATATCGACATTGGTACGCCTCTTTTTGGCGGATCGGTTGTGCCGGTGACGGTGAAATCACTCGCATTTCCTTCCTGAATACGGTAGTTATCAGGTATGGTGCTTGGTGGCTGGGTGTTAGTGGGATTATATCCGGCAGTGTATCCGGTTAAGGTGATTGGTCTGGCAAGATGATTGGATGCTTTTGTGGTGAAAAATGTTTTGGTGTTTTAGCATAACCCTGAAGAAAGAATAAAAATAAAAAGGGAAAAACCAAAACCAGAAAAGAAGAGAACCGGAAAGAGAAGAAAAGAGAAAATGAAAAATAAAAACCAAAAAAGAAAGAATACTTAAATCTTCGCATGTTCTTCGGGTGGTACGCAAGTTTGTTAGTCTGACCGCACAATAAATTTTCGCTTAGAAAATAATAAGTTACATAATATTCTTCTTTTTTAGATAAATATAACCAGAAAAAATCATTGTTAATCTTATGCATTTATTATTTGATTGTAAGTTGTGATTATTATAATTTAGTTATTGTTAGTATGTTTTATAATGCTGGATGGGTGATGCCTCTAATTAGTTGAATCTGATGTATAATACGGGCTTTTGAGGTTATCTCATGACCAGCGTTAATATTCATTGTCCCCGTTGTCAGTCAGCTCAGGTTTACCGCCATGGTCAGAACCCTAAAGGCCGTGACAGACTTCGCTGCCGTGACTGCCACCGTGTGTTTCAGTTCACTTATACTTATCAAGCACGTAAGCCGGGTATGAAAGAGCTGATAACTGAAATGGCCTTTAATGGTGCCGGGGTTCGCGATACCGCCAAGACACTGAAAATTGGTAGTAACACCGTCATCCGGACTTTAAAAAACTCGCGCCAAAGCGAATAACTTCTTCGCCTGTTGCCCATGCTGATGTGGCGTTTATCTGCGAGCTTGATGTGCAATGGAGCTACGTTGGCAGTAAAGCCCGGCAACACTGGCTCGGGTACGCGTACAACACCAAAACAGGCGGTGTACTGGCCTACACTTTTGGCCCCCGAACCGATCAAACGTGCCGGGAGCTACTGGCACTGCTTACACCCTTCAACATCGGCATGCTGACCAGCGATGACTGGGGCAGCTATGGCCGGGAGGTGCCGAAGAATAAGCATCTGACCGGCAAAATATTCACCCAACGCATTGAGCGTAATAATCTGACGCTACGCACCCGCATTAAGCGGTTGGGTCGTAAAACAATCTGCTTCTCACGCTCAGTTGAGATCCACGAAAAAGTGATCGGAGCATTTATCGAAAAACACATGTTCTACTAATTGGATGCACTACCCAGTATGTAACTGGGTTTGTCCATAAAATGCACCTTACTCAGTTGGTGTCCAACTTTTGGGGTGCAGTTCAGAAGGACGGGGTTTTACGGTGCACCGGATAAATTTAAAACTGCCTGATACTGAATGTATGAGGTTTCGTAATGCTCAATTCCCCTAGTACCGTTTTGTAGATCTCCATACTTCCACTAGTATTTATTTGCAAAGTTCCTATATTTGAGGAGTTTAATAAATTTAGCTGTCCCAAGTGATTTTTAATAGAGATAGCCTGATCATGTGCAGGATTAATAAATTTTATATCCGGTGCAACTGCTTCAAAAAAATTCTGAACAATTGGATAGTGAGTACAGCCGAGAATAATTTCATTTACTGGATGGAGGGAAATTAAATGGTTAACATGTTTTTTGATGTCATTCAAGATTGCAGGAGCATTAAGATTACCTTCCTCAATTAACATTGCAAGATTTTTGCTTGGTTCTCCAAATACATTTATTGTTGAGTTCAATTTTTTTATTAGCTCTTTGTGACACCCCGTTTTAATAGTAAACTCGGTAGCGATAATACCAACATTTTTATATTGCTGGCGAATCACATCTTCTACTGCAGGTTCAATGATGGATAAGATAGGAAACGGAAAGCTCTTAGCATATCCGCTGTATTCTTCGGATTCCAAAGTTGAGGATATAGTATTACATGCGACAGCAACTAGTTTGACATTCCTTGACTGTAAAAAAGTCAGCATTTTTTTAGTCAAACTGATGATATCATCGGCAGAACGGTTGCCATAAGGTGCATTCATATTATCTCCACAATAGATAATATCTTCACCAGGAAGCAAATTAATTATTTCCTTTACCGATGTCAATCCACCTACACCTGAGTCTATTACACCAATTGGCGATTCAGCACTAAACATATTTAACCTCATCTTTTGTAGCTTATGGAAAATTTAATTACTAGTTCTTTTTTCCCAAGAAAATGGTTCGAAATCAGAGTTTGGATCTTTCCAGTCAGATTTTCGGAAGGCGTAAATTAATATTGGAATTAATAAAAATAGGGCAACTAATACTAACAAATAAAGAACATAGCTGGTTGGACTACCAGTTGGGATTTGCTCGGGCGGAATAAAACTTAATACAAAAGCCAGAAAAGACCCTAAGAATCCAAGTGTTGCCCAGAAAAATAAAGCAGGGGCTCGATATGGGCGTTTTGTATCAGGTTGAGAATGTCGTAGATAGATAGCACTAGCGAACATGAGCATATACATAACTAAATAGAGCATAACTGTTAACTGTGATAAAATCTGAAAAGCTGCTTGAACTGAAGGCATTATCACAAAAGTAACAGAAAGAACTGAGACAATTATACCTTGTACAAACATTAGATGGTGCCCCATTCCATGACGATTGGTTTTTTGGAAAAACTTAGGTAAATAACCAGCTTTCGCGATCGCTAATACACCTGTATTAGGCCCTGCAATCCAAGTAACCACCCCACCCAGTACGCCAATTGCTAGCATAAATGCCATCACAGAGCCAAGCCATGGCACTCCAGCCCATTCGAACAGCATATCGTAGGCAACCAACAAACTTTGAGTTAGACTAATTTTATCTGTAGGAATAATAAAGGCGACCCCTAAAGTACTGAGCAGGAATATTGCAATAGTACCTATAGAAGCGATGGTAATTGCAATTGGGTATTTTTTAGTTGGATTATCTAAATCGTTAACATGGACCGCATTCATTTCCATCCCTGCATAAGCAAGAAATATGCTGGCGGCAAGAACAATATTCTGGAAGTTAGCTATATTAGGGAAAAGATCACCCCAACCTAATGGGATCACCGCTGGTTTACCGCTGAACCACAGATAGGAGAAACCAAGAATAACAAGGATAATAGCTGGAATAATTGTCCCTATAATACCGCACCACTTAGATACCTGCGAGAAAATACCAACGCCACGTAATGCAACACAAATAGCTCCCCAGTAAACAAATAGTACGAAAAATAAAATATACCATTTATTACTGGCAATTGATTCTGCCACCCCCATATCAACATCAATAAATGCAACCGAGACTGCACCAAATGTCAGTACTGTTGGAAAGTAGGGGATGACTTGTAGCCAGGTCATAAGCATTCCTACAAAACCCCAGCGAGCCCCAAATGCTTCTCCTATCCATCGAAATGCCCCCCCTTTTTGTGGATATGTTGTAGCTAGCTCAGCCGCAACAAAGGCAACAGGTACTAAAAACATAATTGCAGCAAAGGTATAGTAAAAAATGGCACCTAAGCCGTATTCTGCTTCAGAAGGTATAAATCGTAGACTTACTACAGCAGTTATATTCATGATAGCGAGTGTCCCCACTGTCATTTTCTTACTTTTGGGTGCGATATTAGCATTAGACATTTTTATACTCTCGAATATTTTTAAAATAGAAACATATAATTACGATGTAAATATAAAAACTAATATTAACTTTAACACTTATCTTAAAAACACTAACGCAATCTGCTTTACAAAAATAAGTAATACCTAAAGTCGTAACGACACCAATAGTGTTTTCATCGACATGCTTCAAAACCTCTTTAGCATTCATTATCAGGTGATGATCATCAAGTGGAATTTCACACAATTTCACATCACAGTAACGGCAGAATTTATGCCAGCATATTTGCACAGGATCGCAAATCAGGTTCGGTTGATTTACCTTGTACTTCGCGTTTTTTACACCACTGCCATTTTAACGCCAAGCGGCCGAGCATAGCAGCTTCAGATGAACCAATGGTTGAGCAACCTAAGGTGTGTCGCGAATCGGGGAAACTCCACGAATCGGAAAGCATACGCACACAGCGACCTTCAGGTTCCGCCATTTGTGGATATTCATCTTTATAAATCATGTTTTTATCAATAGCTAAATTAAGCAACTCACGGATTTCATCATCAAGCCATGTTTGACAGAAAGTAGCTAAGTTTTGTCGTGAATCCCCATCAAGGATGAGCTCATCACGTATGGCGCTGAATACATTTCGAGATTTCTTCTCATCTACACGCAAATGATATTTATGCAATATAAATGAAAGCTCAAGTGAGCTATGAATATTGACTGCTTCTCTATAACAAGAATTACCTGATTTATTTTTCATAATAAACGCCACTCAATACAATCAGATTAAACATTACAAACACAATCTGGATTTTGCAATTTTAAAACTATCAATTTTAGATATATTTTAATTAATATAAAACCATAAACATATCAAAAAATTACTTTATTATGGTCATGGTAGATGTGTTTCAATGCCAACCTGGTCTATTCCTACATATGTGAGAGCATATTTACAAAAAAATCGTTATTGTGATTTCAACGGTGATGCTGAAGTGGCACACTAAATTTGGCCACCTGAACAGAGGTGATATGCTCACCTCAGAACAACATGACGTGGTGTTATTCTGCTCAGTACTGTTCTGGCAATGAATCCAGCCAGTCCTCTGCATCTTCCTTGTAACACTCGTAGATGCAGTAATTGGTGAAACTGATGTATTTGGTTAGTAACTCTGCTTCGTTGTTCCTGTGCGCTCTTCTGGCCTGCTTACGTAGTTGTTTCGCTTCTGCCCGCTGGCCTTCGAGTATCTCCAGCCTGTCTGCAATATCTTGCTTCATGTTCAGCTCCTCGCGCGCGCATAGTACTTGTCCGAAAATTAATCGCCCGTCCCATCATTAATATCGATTCCCACGCTGTGTAACTGGCTATGAATGTCTCTGCGAATGAGAATTAAACGCCTGATGAACTCCATTTCCTCCGCGCTCTGGTTGCTCGGCCCCGATTTCATGTCGATGATTTTATTGATAGTTCCAAGCGAATATTCAGCCCACAGACGAAGCGTTTGGCGCTTCATGGCCTGTTTGCTCAGTGGCGAATGTTTCAGGTCTAAGACATGTTCTGCGAGGGGCTTAGCGATGCCCTGCATGATGCGTAGTGCCAACATGATGATTTTCTCCGGACTTGTGCTAATATAGTTCCCGAACATTGTTTCGAGACTGCTTATCCTGTTTGTCTTGTCCGATTTGTTCATTGGTCACATTGTTAAGTCAGCCGGGGTAATTCCCGGCTTTCTTTTATCCGATCAGTACCGAATCCCTATCGCATTGAATACGCGTTTCCGTTGCTCAGCTTCAGGATCGGCGGCCATTTCTGGTTCTGGCTCCGGCATAGACGGGGTGGCATCAAAATGCTCAATTTCACGACCGAAATACGAGTTCAGGTCAATACCTGCCGAACTATCCACTCCATCAAAATAGCGACGCTGTTCCTCGGTGAGACAGCTACCCAGACGTTCCTCAACCTGCGCCATAAACTCAGCATCCGGTGAGAAGTACTCATCCGTAGTCGGAGCACCGCTCTGTTTGTGCATCTCCATTTTCTCTGCGTTCGTTTTCAGCCCGGCAATGCGTTTCTCCAGTCCGGCGGCTTTAATAGCGTCAGCAACGATTTGTGGGATCTGCGGTTTAATTATTTCGATAACTTCATTGCTGATTAATTTAAACTGGGCCATACGGATCGCTTTAATCTGCTTATTTAACAGTGCGCGTTCCCCTTCGTTGGCGGTTTTATCACGCTGTGCTACCAGTTCATCGCCTTTGTTTGTCAGTACATCAAATGCGTTCATTGTCTTTCCTCCTCCGATTATTTAAAAGTGCTTATTGACACGCCGAAACGACGACTTAATTCAAAAAGGAGTCGCGCCTTTGCAGTGCCTTCCATGTCTTCCGGCATTTCAGACTGAAGTTTATCAGCTACTTCATCAACAAGTGGCCGAACCGTTTCCACGAACTTGTCCGCAATATAATCAGCAGAACGCATCACTTTTTCCTAGAATTCCTCACGGCGTTCCTGGGCGGCTGATTTAGGGGCTGTCGTGCGCTGAAAATAACTGTCTAATGAATGCATGGCATCTGCTCCTTTTACTTTGATTGATGTTATTTCTTTAATTGTGTTTGCTTTGATTTTCATGCTGCCTATTCCTTCAGAAATTGCGGTAGCTAGCTTTTTAAATCAATAGGTTATTTGATAATCTCAGTAGCTGTTTTCATTGGTGGCGAGCGCCTTTGTTTTTATAGAATTCCAAAATCTCAGATCGGATAAACTTAATTCTTGAGCCAATCGGACTGACCGGGACGGGCCAGCCTTTAATCTTGTTCATCCACCGGAATATTTTCCGACGGGTAACGCCGAATAAAGCTGCTACCTCGTTAACCGTCATTAATTCGCTATCATTCATGTTCTCACCTCAAAAAGTAGCGGTGAGGAAAATATGGAGAAAACCCTCACCGCGCCCTGAATGAAATTAAAGGCCAACATTACTGTTGATACTTAATATTATATTCCTCCTGTCCCTGTTTCACATCTTTTACCATATAGTGAAAGGGGATATTCTGTAATGTTTACAAAACTTTTAATTAGCAAAAAATAATTGCGCATCTCACGTAATGCAGGGATAATATTACTCAAGGGCTGGTTACCCTTACTCAAAATGTGATCTATAACTACAACGATTCATTTCACTTCCCCGCTTTCTCCGGCGGGATTTTTTTTGCCTGCAATCTGGCACCATTGCGCACATTAAAATTCGATGCCGTTTAAACGCAATATAACGCATTCTGACAGCCTTAATTTTTAGCTATCCACTTGGAAGGGTAAGCCTGTTTTGATTCGTCTGGCGTGGAATGGTGCGGCGGTAATATCAGATCTCAGCGTTCTGTGTGGTGGATGGAATAGCCTGGCAGGATCTGTGTGATTTCATTACCCCAAATTTGGGTGAATAGTCCAACTCTGGACTTTATTGATTGTTTAACTTTCGCCATTGGCGAAAGTTATTGATTCTTTCGATAACCTGCAATGCAGGACGCCGCGCTGATGAATCGGCTTGATATGAAGCCGATTTCTGGATGGCTGAAAAATTAATGAAATCGCATCGATTTTAACGTGTCTAAAACGCGCTGTGACGCTGTGAAGTTTTCAGGTAAGCAAGTGTAGCGCTTATGTGTGTTAATCGCGTTTAAGGTAGCACTCCGTTCGAATTTGGCACTATCAGGATGGTTTGCGGTGGTCGGCGGCGGGGATAAACTTGCTTGAGTGGTCACCTCAGCCTGCTGTGCGTCGTGTGATGGTACTGTCTGCACCTGGCTATACGCTGCTTTGCTGCTGTTTCCTGTCTGGTCTGTATACGCGATAAAACCCATCGGCTTTACAGTGAGTGAGTTTTTTGCGCTTTGCTTTCCATTCGGTTTGCTTACTGCTGCTGTGTGTCTGTGCGGTAGCTCAGAAAGCTGTCGATGATAACCATCACTGCCAGACCGTCTTTTGAGCTGGCGATTGCTCGAAGTCTTCCGAAGGTCCGCTGGGCTTGTTGCTTGTTTGTGTTCATTTAAAATGCGCGCCTCTTACTTTCTCTTAAAAAGAAAAAAGGAATATACAGAACTCATACTATGTGTGCCCCAAATGTCACACGTCATGGCCTGACCTGTATCCCAAATGTCACACGTCACCCTCTGACCTGTATCCCAAATGTCACACGTACCTGTGTCCCAGATGTCACACGTCTGTTGATGGTTTAAGTAATAAAAAGGGCCACAATTTTAGGTGACCCACTGATGCGTTTTAGTCGTTATCTTGCGTTCTCGACCTGAAAAAGCATTCTGTATTTTCTTGCGTGCTGACCAATAACATATTCCCCGTATGGCTCAATGAGTCCTAACTCAACCAGGATTTTCATCTGGCGAATTACGGTGCGGCGATTCATGCCCCATTCATCAGCTATTTTTGCCTGGCAAACTTCAGATACATAAGATCCATCATTCTGCTTTCTTGCTGCTGATGCAATGCTGGATAATACGCTCCAGGCTGTAGCTTTAGCTTTATTCTCGCAACCACTTCTGACAAATGCCTTACGTGCCGCACCCAAACAGACATAGCTGCAATAAATTCCTTTTTCTTCCGTTTGGTATTGTGTCTCTTTATCCTGCATGGCTTCCGCTTGTTCCGGTTCTTCCGGCGCTTCCTGCTGTGGTGCTGTCTGCGAAGTTTTAGCGGCCTTACTGCGTAGCTCGTTCACGATATCAGTAGCTGATTTCTTCTCGCTTTTAGTTTCCTGCGTGACTGATAAATACTCACCTTGTAACGCCAGGAAGTCAGCGCGGGCGTTTGCCTGGCTTTGTTCTGGTGATTCAGGTTCTGCATCGGCAGGTGATGAAATCGGTGATACACGCGCCCAGCCTGTTTTGGCGTTGCATTCCCAGCGATAACCATTAAAGCGGATATCATTCAGGCCATCATCAATGGCGCTCCGTACTTCTTCCGGGATCGCGTCGATTTTCTGAAGGCTGTGTTTACCGAGTGATTCGCCTTGCCGTGGGGCGTAGGCGGTTGGTAAAATATTCATGTGGGATTTCTCCTTTTTACTTGTTTCCCATATCGCCCGGATTGGTTAGCGGCCTTCCGGGCTTTTTGTTGCGTTGATCCTATTTTCGATCCCCGGATTTTTTATTACAAACTTGGCTTAATCATTGATTTTATTGGTATAGCTGTATAAAAGGATAACAGGATAACAGGATAAAATAGTGATAGGTTGTGTAACCTGTTAACCTTTTATACCAGTAAGGCGAAAGAAAAGCCGGACGAATCCGGCCTTATAGTTCACGGTTCCAGCGGATTGCCGTCACCAGCCAGTATTGAATCAATGGCGTCCGCGTACGATTGCATCATTGCTCGTCGTTGCTTCAGGTAGGCCGCCTGATTGTAAACTCCCCTGATTCCCTTTGGAACGTGGGCCAGTTGTATCTCGATCCAGTCTGGTGAGTACCTGCCGGACTCGTTAAGTGCGGTGCTGAATGTTGTGCGCCATCCGTGACCAGTGACAAGGGCTTTATAGCCGATCCTCTCAAGCGCCTTCAGTATCGCACTGGCTGACAATGGCTTATCCATGAATCGACCCGGAAAGACGAAAGCACTGTATCCGCTGCGGGTAAACTGGTCCTGTAATAGCTCGACCGCCTGCCGGGATAACGGGACTACGTGCGGTCGGCGGGCCTTCATGACTTCAGCGGGTAGGGTGATTGTTGCTGACTCCAGATCTACCCATTCCCAGCGCATTAAACGCAGTTCTGCGGTCCTTAATGCCGTTAATATAAGCAAACGTATTGCCGTCTGAATCTGAACGCTCCCGGCTCTCTCAAGGGCTTTGTAGAAGGGCGGAATTTCACTAATTTGCAGCCATGCATTGTGACCTGGTCGGCGGGCTTTCAGGGCCGAGTCCAGATCTGCAACCGGATTTCGGTTAACCAGTTCGGTGATAACGGCAAATTTGAAGATCTCCCCGATACGCTGGCGTAGCTTCCTGGCTTGTTCCGGTGCGGTACGCTCTTTCTTCTGAAGCAATGCCAGCACGTCACGGGCCGTTATATCGACAATTGACCGCTTCCCCAGCACGGGGTAAACATCTTTTTCCAGTGCCGATCTAACCTGTTTCGTGTAGGACTCTGACCACCCGCTGACCCTGGTAGCCAGCCAGTCCTCCGCTACCGTCTTAAAACCTGCCGCCATGTTGAGCGCATCAATGGCTTTTTCCTTGCGTGCTTCTTCCACTGGATTAATTCCATTAGCAATCAGAGATCGGCTCTCTGTAGCGCGTTTACGGGCTTCCTTGAGGCTGATTAGCGGGTACACTCCAATAGCCTGCAAATACTCTTTTTTGTCCATCCAGAACCTGAATCGCCAATACTTTGATCCGTTGGGATGCACCAGCAAAAACAGGCCGGGCGTCAGTGAATCGGTGAGTTTGTATTGCTTGTCCTTTGGTTGTGCGGCGTCTATGGCCTTTGCTGTCAGTGGTGTCTTGCTCAAAACCGGATACCTCGATCTAACGACTCGATAACCCCGCTCATGTATCCGGCGCGTTCGGTTACGTTCGGCAGGATGAATAGCGGGCGTGTTAAGGCAATTACCTTACAGGACAAGGGATAACGATGAAATAGAATTGTTTGGATGCTGTGAAAAATGTCACTCATCACTTCTTCCTGAGGGAACGACTTATGAAACTAAAGACCACATTGTTCGGCAATGTATATCAGTTTAAGGATGTAAAAGAGGTGCTGGCTAAAGCCAACGAACTGCGTTCGGGGGATGTGCTGGCAGGCGTTGCAGCGGCAAGTTCACAGGAGCGCGTGGCGGCAAAGCAGGTGTTGTCGGAAATGACCGTAGCGGACATCCGCAATAATCCGGTGATTGCCTATGAAGATGACTGCGTGACGCGGCTGATTCAGGACGACGTTAACGAAACGGCCTACAACCAGATTAAAAACTGGAGCATCAGCGAACTGCGTGAGTATGTGCTGAGCGATGAAACCAGCGTGGACGACATTGCCTTTACCCGCAAAGGGCTGACCTCGGAAGTGGTCGCGGCGGTAGCGAAGATTTGCTCCAACGCGGACCTGATCTACGGCGCGAAGAAAATGCCGGTAATCAAAAAGGCCAATACCACCATCGGTATTCCGGGCACCTTTAGCGCCCGTTTGCAGCCGAACGATACCCGTGACGACGTGCAAAGTATCGCTGCGCAAATCTATGAAGGGCTTTCCTTTGGGGTGGGCGATGCGGTGATCGGCGTTAACCCGGTAACTGACGACGTGGAAAACTTAAGCCGCGTGCTGGATACCATTTATGGCGTGATCGACAAATTCAACATCCCAACTCAGGGCTGCGTACTGGCGCACGTCACCACCCAGATCGAAGCGATTCGTCGCGGCGCGCCTGGCGGACTGATTTTCCAGAGTATCTGTGGCAGCGAAAAAGGGCTGAAAGAGTTTGGCGTGGAACTGGCGATGCTCGACGAAGCGCGCGCAGTGGGCGCAGAGTTCAATCGTATCGCCGGGGAAAACTGCCTCTACTTCGAAACCGGACAAGGCTCTGCGCTATCCGCTGGCGCTAACTTCGGCGCTGACCAGGTGACGATGGAAGCACGTAACTATGGGCTGGCGCGTCATTACGATCCGTTTATCGTCAACACCGTGGTCGGCTTTATTGGGCCGGAGTATCTCTACAACGACCGCCAGATTATCCGTGCTGGCTTAGAAGATCACTTTATGGGCAAGCTGAGCGGCATCTCTATGGGCTGTGACTGCTGCTACACCAACCACGCTGACGCTGACCAGAACCTCAACGAAAACCTGATGATCCTGCTCGCCACCGCAGGCTGCAACTACATCATGGGGATGCCGCTGGGTGATGACATCATGCTCAACTACCAGACCACCGCATTCCACGATACCGCCACTGTGCGTCAGTTACTCAACCTGCGTCCGTCACCGGAGTTTGAACGCTGGCTGGAAAGCATGGGCATTATGGCAAACGGTCGCCTGACCAAACGGGCGGGCGATCCGTCACTGTTCTTCTGATGACGCGGAGATAACACATCATGGATCAAAAACAGATTGAAGAAATTGTACGCAGCGTGATGGCGTCAATGGGACAAACGGCCCCCGCGCCGTCAGAAGCAAAGTGCGCCACCACCAACTGTGCGGCACCGGTGACCTCGGAAAGCTGTGCGCTGGATTTAGGTTCCGCTGAAGCAAAAGCGTGGATTGGTGTTGAAAACCCGCATCGCGCAGACGTATTAACAGAACTGCGCCGCAGCACCGTGGCCCGCGTTTGTACCGGTCGTGCCGGTCCGCGTCCACGTACCCAGGCGCTGCTGCGTTTCCTGGCCGATCACTCTCGTTCGAAAGATACCGTACTGAAAGAAGTGCCGGAAGAGTGGGTGAAAGCGCAGGGCTTGCTGGAAGTACGCTCTGAAATTAGCGACAAAAATCTCTACCTGACTCGCCCGGATATGGGCCGCCGCCTGTGTGCAGAAGCTGTTGAAGCGCTGAAAGCACAGTGTGTTGCTAATCCGGACGTACAGGTCGTTATTTCTGATGGCCTGTCAACTGATGCCATCACCGTCAACTACGAAGAGATCCTGCCGCCGCTGATGGCGGGCCTGAAACAGGCCGGGCTGAAAGTCGGCACGCCATTCTTTGTTCGTTATGGTCGCGTGAAGATTGAAGATCAGATCGGTGAGATCCTCGGCGCGAAAGTGGTGATCCTGCTGGTGGGGGAACGTCCGGGGTTAGGGCAGTCAGAAAGCCTCTCCTGCTACGCCGTTTACTCGCCGCGTATGGCGACCACCGTTGAGGCCGATCGCACCTGTATCTCTAACATTCACCAGGGCGGCACGCCGCCGGTTGAAGCCGCAGCCGTCATTGTGGATTTGGCGAAACGTATGCTGGAGCAGAAAGCATCCGGCATCAACATGACCCGATAAGGAGGCATCATGCCAGCTTTAGATTTGATTCGACCGTCGGTAACCGCCATGCGGGTGATTGCCTCCGTTAACGCTGAATTTGCGCGTGAACTAAAATTGCCGCCGCATATTCGTAGCCTCGGGCTGATTTCTGCCGATTCTGACGACGTCACCTACATTGCGGCTGACGAAGCGACCAAACAAGCGATGGTCGAAGTGGTATATGGTCGCTCGCTGTATGCGGGAGCGGCACACGGCCCGTCACCGACTGCCGGTGAAGTGCTGATTATGCTTGGTGGGCCAAACCCGGCGGAAGTGCGTGCAGGTCTGGATGCGATGATTGCGCATATTGAAAATGGCGCAGCTTTCCAGTGGGCTAATGACGCGCAAGATACGGCATTCCTGGCACATGTAGTTTCGCGTACCGGTTCTTATCTCTCATCAACCGCCGGGATCACGCTTGGCGATCCGATGGCGTATCTGGTGGCACCGCCGCTGGAAGCGACCTATGGCATTGATGCAGCCCTGAAGTCTGCCGACGTACAGCTGGCGACCTATGTCCCGCCACCGTCTGAAACCAACTACTCGGCAGCATTTTTAACCGGTAGCCAGGCAGCGTGTAAAGCAGCCTGTAACGCCTTTACCGATGCAGTGCTGGAAATCGCGCGTAATCCAATCCAGCGTGCGTAACGGAGGTTGCCGATGATCAATGCACTGGGATTGCTGGAAGTGGACGGCATGGTCGCCGCGATAGATGCAGCGGATGCCATGCTCAAAGCAGCTAACGTTCGTCTGCTCAGTCACGAAGTGCTTGACCCTGGTCGCTTAACGCTGGTGGTGGAAGGCGATCTGGCGGCGTGTCGTGCGGCGCTGGACGCAGGTTGTGCTGCCGCGATGCGTACCGGGCGTGTCATCAGCCGCAAGGAGATCGGTCGGCCAGACGATGACACCCAGTGGCTGGTTACTGGCTTCCCCCGCCAGCCGAAGCAACCCGTAAGGGAACCCGACGCGCCAGTTATCGTCGCGGAATCTGCTGACGAGTTGTTGGCGCTGTTAACATCAGTACGTCAGGGAATGACGGCAGGAGAAGTGGCTGCCCACTTTGGCTGGCCGCTGGAAAAAGCCAGAAATGCGCTCGAACAGCTCTTTTCTGCCGGGACGTTACGTAAACGCAGTAGTCGTTATCGTCTCAAGCCCCATTAACCTGTCGGAGGTGCCGGGTGTCCTACAACACCCGGCATTAACATCATGAAAAAGACCCGTACAGCCAATTTGCACCATCTTTATCATGAACCCTTACCCGAAAACCTGAAGCTCACGCCGAAGGTCGAAGTGGATAATGTTCATCAACGACAGACAACGGATGTCTATGAACATGCTTTAACGATTACCGCCTGGCAGCAGATTTACGATCAGCTGCATCCGGGCAAGTTTCATGGTGAATTTACGGAAATTCTACTCGATGATATTCAGGTTTTTCGTGAATACACCGGTCTGGCGCTGCGTCAGTCGTGCCTGGTCTGGCCGAACTCGTTCTGGTTTGGCATTCCGGCGACGCGCGGTGAGCAGGGATTTATCGGTTCGCAATGTCTGGGAAGCGCGGAAATCGCCACCCGCCCTGGTGGCACTGAATTTGAACTGAGCACGCCGGATGATTACACGATCCTGGGCGTGGTGCTTTCTGAAGATGTCATCACCCGGCAGGCTAACTTTTTGCATAACCCGGATCGGGTATTACATATGCTGCGTAGCCAGTCGGCGCTGGAAGTGAAAGAGCAGCATAAAGCCGCGCTGTGGGGCTTTGTCCAACAGGCGCTGGCGACGTTTTGCGAGAACCCGGAAAATCTCCATCAGCCTGCAGTGCGAAAAGTGCTGGGGGATAATTTGCTAATGGCGATGGGGGCGATGCTGGAAGACGCGCAACCAATGGTGACGGCGGAAAGCATCAGTCATCAGAGTTACCGTAGATTACTTTCCCGCGCCCGTGAATATGTGCTGGAAAATATGTCTGAGCCGGTGACGGTGCTGGACTTGTGTAATCAACTGCATGTCAGTCGCCGCACGCTACAAAACGCGTTTCACGCTATTTTAGGCATTGGCCCAAACGCGTGGCTGAAACGCATTCGCCTGAACGCCGTACGCCGCGAACTGATAAGCCCGTGGTCGCAAAGCACAACGGTAAAAGACGCCGCCATGCAGTGGGGATTCTGGCATCTGGGGCAATTTGCCACGGATTACCAGCAGCTGTTTGCCGAGAAGCCGTCGTTGACGTTGCATCAGCGGATGCGGGAATGGGGGTGAGGGAGTTACACCCAATCCCTGACCTTAATAAACTCACTTAACGCCGCTTCTGGGCTGCCATCTTTTGGCTGATAATCATACTCCCAGCGTACCAGTGGCGGCATTGACATCAGGATCGACTCGGTGCGCCCGCCAGTTTGCAGGCCAAACAGAGTGCCGCGATCCCAGACCAGATTGAACTCGACATAACGACCGCGACGGTAGAGCTGAAAATTGCGCTCGCGCTCGCCGTAGGCCATCGCTTTACGTCGCTCTACAATTGGTAAATAAGCGTCGGTGTAGCCTTTGCCTACCGCCTGCATAAAGGCAAAACAGTGGTCGAAATCTGGCGTGTTCAGATCATCAAAGAACAGCCCGCCAATACCGCGCTGTTCGTTGCGATGTTTGAGGTAGAAGTAATCGTCGCACCACTTTTTGTAACGGGGATAAACGTCTTCACCAAATGGCAGGCACAGGTCACGGGCGGTGCGGTGCCAGTGAATGGCGTCTTCTTCAAAACCATAGAAAGGGGTTAAATCGAAGCCGCCGCCAAACCACCAGACGGGCTCTGCACCCGGTTTTTCGGCAATAAAAAAACGCACATTCGCGTGGCTGGTGGGAACATACGGGTTATGCGGATGCACTACCAGTGAAACGCCCATCGCCTCGAAACTGCGCCCGGCAAGTTCCGGGCGATGAGCGGTGGCGGAAGCTGGCATCGCCTCGCCGTGGACGTGAGAAAAGTTGACGCCTGCCTGTTCGAAAACACCACCATTACGCAACACCCGACTACGCCCGCCGCCGCCAGCTTCGCGCTGCCAACTATCTTCGACAAATTCTGCGCCATCGACGGCGGTCAGCTGCTGACAAATCGTATCCTGAAGGTTGAGCAGAAACTGTTTAACCTGGTGTGCGTCGGGTTTCATAACTTATCGCTTTTTCGAATGTGCTTTCTGGTTGTCGAACCAGTGGAAATAACTGATCACGCCTTCAGCAATCGCTGTGGCGATTTTCTGACGAAACGCCGCCGTGCCTAACAGCCGCTCTTCTTCCGGGTTGGTGATAAACGAGGTTTCCACCAGCACCGAAGGAACCGACGGCGATTTCAACACCACAAACGCGGCTTGTTCGGTGTTGCGGCTGTGCAGTTTATGCACCGGCTTAATCTTTTTCAGAATATGCGAGCCGAGCGTCAGGCTGTTTTTAATAGTATCGGTTTGCACCAGATCAAACAGCACTTGCTGCAATAGGTGATCCTTGTCAGTCGCCTTTTTACCGGCAACTTCATCGGCGCGGTTTTCGCGTTCAGACAGGTATTTCGCCATTGCGCTACTTGCCCCACGGTTAGAGAGGGCAAATACCGAAGCACCGGCAGCTTTCGGGTTGGTAAAGCCATCGGCATGAATTGACATAAACAGATCTGCGCCATGTTTATGGGCGATTTCAACGCGATCGTAAAGTGGGATAAACGTATCGCCAGAACGCGTTAAACGCGCATCAATCCCATGATTACGCAAAATGGAACGGACGTTTTTAGCAATCGCCAGCACCACATGTTTTTCTTTCGAACCGTTGCGTCCGATCGCTCCGGTATCAATTCCGCCGTGGCCTGGATCGAGAACAACGACACGTTTGCCGCCAGATTTTTTGGCTTTCGGCTTGCTGTGTCCGTTGCTGGTTTTTAAAGGTTCGTCTTTGGCGATGGCTTGCGACATTCCTGACAACGTCAGGGCAGCCAAACCGGCTTTCAGCACCTGGCGGCGCGAAGTGAGTGTTTTTAGTGGTTTAAAAGTGCTCATACGGCCTGAGTTGTAATAATAAAGTTCCAGATGTTATATCGTATCGCGTAATCCGTTACGACGGTTTGATGTTGAGAATTGTTTTACTTTTCATTTCAATAGTTGACAACTCCCCATTATGCCACTTTTTCAACCGATTTTCGTCAGATATTGGCTAATTCGACCGTTCACGCCATAATCAGCCTTTTAACCCGCAAAAAGGTAACGAATACCATGGAGATACGCGTATTTCGCCAGGAAGATTTCGAAGAGGTCATCACCCTTTGGGAGCGTTGCGACTTGCTGCGTCCGTGGAACGATCCGGAAATGGACATCGAGCGTAAGATGAACCATGACGTCAGTTTGTTTCTGGTCGCTGAGGTAAACGGTGAAGTGGTCGGAACGGTGATGGGCGGTTATGACGGGCATCGCGGGTCTGCTTATTATCTTGGCGTGCATCCAGAGTTTCGTGGGCGTGGGATTGCCAATGCGTTGCTTAATCGGCTGGAGAAAAAGCTGATTGCTCGTGGCTGCCCGAAAATTCAGATCAATGTGCCGGAAGATAACGACATGGTGCTCGGAATGTATGAACGCCTGGGATATGAACACGCCGACGTGCTGAGTCTGGGTAAGCGTTTGATTGAAGATGAAGAGTACTGAGTTCCATCCTGTCCATTATGATGCGCACGGACGCCTGCGTTTACCCTTGCTCTTCTGGCTTGTGCTATTGCTTCAGGCGCGAACCTGGGTGCTGTTTGTCATTGCCGGTGCGTCGCGTGAGCAGGGTACTGCGCTGCTAAATCTGTTTTATCCCGATCACGATAATTTCTGGCTGGGGCTGATTCCTGGCATTCCGGCGGTGCTGGCGTTTTTGTTGAGCGGTCGGCGGGCTACGTTTCCTCGCACCTGGCGTGTACTCTATTTTCTGTTGCTGTTGGCGCAGGTGGTTTTACTTTGCTGGCAACCGTGGCTGTGGCTGAACGGTGAATCCGTTAGCGGTATCGGTCTGGCGCTGGTAGTGGCGGATATTGTGGCGTTAATCTGGCTGCTGACCAATCGACGTTTACGCGCTTGTTTTAATGAAGTAAAAGAATAACGGCACTTTTTGGTGAATTTGCACTCCAAGCAACGTTATTGAATAACCAAAGGAAGTGACATGAAATCGCTGCGTTTAATGTTATGCGCTATGCCATTGATGCTGACCGGCTGTTCCACGATGTCGTCAGTTAACTGGTCTGCCGCTAACCCGTGGAACTGGTTTGGGTCGTCCACCAAAGTGAGCGAGCAGGGCGTTGGTGAATTAACGGCGTCCACACCACTGCAAGAACAAGCCATTGCCGATGCGCTTGATGGCGATTATCGCCTGCGCAGCGGAATGAAAACCGCGAACGGCAACGTGGTGCGCTTTTTTGAAGTGATGAAGGGCGACAACGTGGCGATGGTGATTAACGGCGATCAAGGCACGATCAGTCGCATTGACGTGCTGGATAGCGATATTCCTGCTGACACCGGTGTTAAAATCGGTACACCGTTTAGCGACCTTTACAGCAAAGCATTTGGCAATTGCCAAAAAGCTGATGGTGATGATAATCGTGCCGTCGAATGTAAAGCCGAAGGCAGTCAACATATTAGCTACCAGTTCAGCGGGGAATGGAGTGGTCCTGAAGGGTTAATGCCTTCGGACGATACCCTGAAAAACTGGAAAGTCAGTAAAATTATCTGGCGGCGTTAATTTGCGTCTGAACAAACCGCCGCCGCGAAAAAACACGTAAAATAGCGCTCAACAATGCCACGGATTGCGTGGCATTATTATTTTCAGGAGGAACAATGTCTCAGGTTCAGAGTGGCATTTTGCCAGAACATTGCCGCGCGGCGATTTGGATCGAAGCCAACGTGAAAGGGGAAGTTGACGCCCTGCGTGCGGCCAGTAAAACATTTGCCGACAAACTGGCAACTTTTGAAGCGAAATTCCCGGACGCGCATCTTGGTGCGGTGGTTGCCTTTGGTAACAACACCTGGCGCGCTCTGAGCGGCGGCGTTGGGGCAGAAGAGCTGAAAGATTTTCCGGGCTACGGTAAAGGCCTTGCGCCGACGACCCAGTTCGATGTGTTGATCCACATTCTTTCTCTGCGTCACGACGTAAACTTCTCTGTCGCCCAGGCGGCGATGGAAGCCTTTGGTGACTGCATTGAAGTGAAAGAAGAGATCCACGGCTTCCGTTGGGTTGAAGAGCGTGACCTGAGCGGCTTTGTTGACGGTACGGAAAACCCGGCGGGTGAAGAGACGCGTCGCGAAGTGGCGGTTATCAAAGACGGCGTGGATGCGGGCGGCAGCTATGTGTTTGTCCAGCGTTGGGAACACAACCTGAAGCAGCTCAACCGGATGAGCGTTCACGATCAGGAGATGATGATCGGGCGCACCAAAGAGGCCAACGAAGAGATCGACGGCGACGAACGTCCGGAAACCTCTCACCTCACCCGCGTTGATCTGAAAGAAGATGGCAAAGGGCTGAAGATTGTTCGCCAGAGCCTGCCGTACGGCACTGCCAGTGGCACTCACGGTCTGTACTTCTGCGCCTACTGCGCGCGTCTGCATAACATTGAGCAGCAACTGCTGAGCATGTTTGGCGATACCGATGGTAAGCGTGATGCGATGTTGCGTTTCACCAAACCGGTAACCGGCGGCTATTATTTCGCACCGTCGCTGGACAAGTTGATGGCGCTGTAAGCGTTTCTGATTCATTGATTAAAGGCCAGGCAGTAACATTACTGACTGGCCTCAGATTGTTGACCAAGTGCGCGTTGTACACGCCGGATGCGGCGTGAACGCCTTATCCGGCCTACGAAATCGTGCTAATTCAATATATTGTGGGCTCCACGTAGGCCTGATAAGCGTAGCGCATCAGGCAGTTTTGCGTTTGTCAGCACTCTCAGACCAGCCAGTAACATTACTGACTGGCCTTTTTATTACTTTTGCTTTAACGCCGCATACACCTGATCAACTACCCAACCATACGTTGCAATCGGCAGCTGACCGCTTTCGAACATATTGGGATTCTTTTGCGGATCGGCAACCGGCGAATGTGGCTTGTTGCTTAACATCACAATCGCCATATGATTCACCGGATCGATAACGGTCACCGTTCCGGTCCAGCCAGTGTGACCGTAGGTTTGCGGGCTTGCCAGCGTGCCAAACGTCGGCGTCATGGTGGCATTACCATTCACGCGCCAGCCGAGGCCAAAAGTGGCATCTTCCTTAGAGCTGGTGGTGAACATCTTCACCGTTTCCGCACTGAACAGCTGCACATCGCCATAGCCCCCGCCGTTCAGCATCGTTTGCATTAACACCGCAATATCGCCGGTATTGGAAAACAAACCTGCGTGCCCGGAAACGCCGCCCATCGAATAAAAGGCTTTTTCATCGTGCACCTGACCCCAGAGAGTGGAGGTGCGGATATTCGGGAAATGGATCACGCCATCGCGGGTATTGCCGTTCAATTCCGTGGCGGCAATTTGTTGCGGTTTAAAGCCTTTCAGCAGCGGGTTAAATACCGTATGTGTCAGGCCGAGCGGGCGATAAATCGACTCTTCAACATAGCGGTCAAGCGGCTGACCGGTGACCGACTCGACGATAAATCCAAGCAGCATATAATCGACATCACTGTAAATATGCTTGCTGCCGGGCTGATACTCTAGCGGCGTGCGCTTGATCATCTCCAGCGTCTGGCCTTTATCCTGGGAATATAACGCGCCCGCGACCGCTTTATTCGGGTATTGCGGATCTGCCGGGAAACCGCCGCTGTGATGCAGCAGGTCAGAAATCCGCAGGGTGTTTTTGCCTTTAATGGTGTCATTTGGACTATCGGCAAACCCCGGAATATATTTCGCAATCCGATCGTCAGGATGCAGTTTGCCTTCGCTCATCAGCTTTTGCAGGGCGAAGTTCGTGGCGTACATTTTGGTGTTTGAGGCCAGGTCATACAGCGTCCCGGTGGTGGCTTTGACAGGCTGTTCCATCAACACGCTGCCATCGTACTTTTTCGCCGCTCCCCAGGCTTTGCGATACACAATCTGATTATCTTTAATGATCAGCAGGTTTACGCCGGGATAACCGGCGTCCACTTGCTGGCTAATCCAGCGATCCATCTGGTTAAGCCGTTCGACGTTGAACCCTGCTTTCTCTGGCGAACTTTCTGTCAGAACAGGGTATTTTGCGGCGCTGACGCTACAACTAACAGCCAGCAGAGAAAGATAGAGCATTGTCCGTTTCATGATATCAGTCCAGATTGACGTTACGGCAGCCAAAGAGCGTGGTGAAAATAAACCCGCAAACCCATGCCACCAGAATCCCGCCAGCATAAACCGCCATTGCCGGAAGGATGCCTTGTGCGGAAGTCATCAGCGGCAGCGCCACCAGACCAGACGGCCCAAAGGCGCTGTTTAAGCCCATCGGCAGACCCCACCAGGCTATCAGGCCGATAAACAAACCGCCCGCTGCGCCGCCTAAACAGGCGGTAATAAACGGTTTCATGCGGGGCAGGGTGACGCCGTAAATCAACGGTTCACCAACGCCCAGCAGACCGGGAATAATCGCCCCGCGTACCTGACTGCGTAATGCACTGTGCGGTTGCGCCCGCCAGTAGAGTGCCAGCGCCGCGCCCACCTGGCCCGCGCCTGCCATTGAAAGGATGGGAAATAAGCTGTTGAATCCCTGGCTGTCCATTAACGCGAGGTAAACAGGAATAAAGCCCTGATGCACGCCAAATACCACGGCGATCAGGAACAGCCCGGCTAAAACCGCACAACCGAACGGATTACTGTTCAGGTGCATAAACAGCCATGACATACCTTCGAATAACCAGCCACCCAGCGGCATAATGATCAGGTACGCAAGCGTAGCGGTGATCAGCAGGGTGATTAACGAGGTCAGCAGCATGTCGAGATCGTCCGGCATAAAGCGGCGCACCATGCCTTCAATGCGGGCGCAGGCCCACGCGGCAATCAGCACGCCGATAATATTGCCGCGCGGATCGATGGGCAGACCAAAGAAATCGTGAAAACCGGCGTAGTAACCGGTGGTTGCAGCGGGGTTATAACCGAGCAAAAAGAGTGCGGCAATAATTGCGCCATTGACGCCCGTGCCGCCAAATGCCTGGGCGGCGTTATAGCCCACCAGAATCACCAGGAAAGTGAACAAACCTTTGCTGAACACCTTCATAAAATTCAGCGCGTCGGGTAGCGTGCCCTGAGCATCTGCCGGAACGTGCATCACCGTGGCAATTAACGTCGCTATCCCCAGCAGCAGACCGGCGGCAATAAAACCGGGGATCAGCGGCGTGAAGATGGTGGCGAATTTGGCGAGAAATTGTTGCACGCCGGAGGTTTGTTTGGCTTTTAACTGACGTTTGTTCTGGGCGGCGATTTCTGCGGCATCCTGTACCGGTGCCTCGCCCAGCAGCTCGCTCATCGCTTTTGCGGCACGATGCGCTTTACCAGGCCCAAAAACGACCTGCACCTGGTCGCTGGTCAAAATGACGCCCTTCACGCCTTCCAGCGTTTTGATATTGGGATCAACCAGTGAACTGTCATGTACACCCAGACGTAGGCGCGTCATACAGTTACCACAACTGGCGATATTTCCCGGTCCGCCGACACGGGTAAGGATGGTGTTCAGAAGTTCACTGCTGATCTCTTTGGCCATGGGTTATTCCTTGTCTAAAACCTGACGAATAAAGCCGCCGTGTTGATCCAGGCGTTTTTTAGCTTCTGCGGCATCGAGATTTTTCAGCACCATCACAATGGCCGTTTTACAGTTGCGCTCGCAGGCAATTAACGCCGCTTCCGCTTGTTCGGCATTACATCCGGTGGCGTTTTTAACGATATTGACCTGGCGCACATGCAGTTTTTCGTTGGTGGCGACCACATCGACCATCAGGTTGCCGAACACTTTGCCAGATTTAATCATCAGCCCGGTGGAAAGCATATTGAGCACCAGTTTCTGCGCTGTGCCTGCTTTCATTCGCGAAGAACCAGTGACCACTTCGGCACCTACAATCGGTGTAATGGCAAACTCGGCGGTGGTGGAAACGGCACTCCCCGGATTACAGGAAATTCCCACTGTGCGGCAGCCGAGCTGGCGTGCGTATTCCAGTCCGGCAATCACATACGGCGTGCGACCGCTGGCAGCAATGCCAACCACCACATCCTGTGCCGTTAAATTAATATTTTTCAGATCGTTAACACCACCTTCCCGGCTATCTTCAGCGCCTTCCACCGCGTGCTGAATGGCATATTCGCCTCCAGCAATCAAACCAACCACCAGACCCGGTTTCACGCCGTAGGTGGGCGGACATTCGCTGGCATCCAGAATCCCCAGACGACCGGATGTTCCCGCACCGAGATAAATCAGACGACCGCCGCCGCTGACCTGGGCGTGGATAACATCGATCGCCGCGGCGATATCCGGCAGGACGCGCTCAACGGCAAGCGGTACGGTTTTATCTTCATCGTTGATAATCCGGCACATTTCCAGCGTCGATACGCGGTCAATTTCAGCCGAGGCGGTGTTCGAGCCTTCAGTAATCATCTTTTCTAGTTGCATCGGTGGTGACCTTACTATTTACGATCAAATAATTGCAGATGTATGGAATCATATATCCCGAATTGACAGACTTAAAGGAATCATTGAGTCTACACTCGCAGAGTGTGAAGAGCGTCATAAGAACTTAAGCGGAATTTATGCTGCCAGCCCAGGAGAGTGGAAGATGTTGTACCTGACGAAAATAAGCAATGCGGGGAGTGAATTCACCGAAAACGAGCAAAAAATCGCTGACTTTCTGCAGGCCAACGTGAGTGAGCTGCAATCCGTTTCTTCACGGCAGATGGCGAAACAGCTCGGCATTAGCCAGTCGAGCATAGTGAAATTTGCCCAAAAACTCGGCGCGCAAGGATTTACTGAATTGCGTATGGCGTTAATAGGCGAATACAGTGCCAGCCGGGAGAAAACGAATGCCACGGCGCTGCACCTGCACAGTTCGATTACCAGTGATGATTCGCTGGAAGTGATTGCCCGCAAATTGAATCGCGAAAAAGAGCTGGCGCTGGAGCAAACCTGTGCGTTGTTCGACTACGCGCGGCTGCAAAAAATCATTGAGGTCATCAGTAAAGCACCGTTTATCCAGATAACGGGCCTGGGCGGATCGGCGCTGGTGGGGCGCGATCTGTCGTTCAAACTGATGAAAATTGGCTATCGCGTGGCCTGCGAAGCCGACACGCACGTACAAGCCACCGTTTCCCAGGCGTTGAAAAAAGGCGATGTACAAATCGCTATCTCTTACAGCGGCAGTAAAAAAGAGATTGTCTTATGCGCAGAAGCGGCACGAAAGCAGGGGGCAACGGTGATTGCCATTACTTCTCTGGCTGATTCTCCGCTGCGGCGGCTGGCGCATTTCACGCTCGATACCGTTTCCGGTGAAACCGAATGGCGTAGCTCGTCGATGTCTACCCGCACGGCGCAAAATTCTGTTACCGATTTACTGTTTGTTGGTCTTGTGCAACTCAATGATGTGGAGTCATTGAAAATGATTCAGCGCAGCAGTGAGCTAACACAACGCCTGAAATGATGCATAAAGCAGCGACTGGATTGAGATTTTCCTGAATTAGTGAGCTGATCCGCAGCAATATTTTGTTTATCCTGTATTTTCAGAGGGAATGGAGTGTAACGCTCTGTATTAACAAGGAGAGCATTAAAATGGGTAAACTCACGGGCAAGACAGCACTGATTACGGGCGCATTGCAGGGAATTGGCGAAGGAATTGCCAGAACTTTTGCGCGTCATGGCGCAAACCTAATCTTGCTGGATATCTCCCCTGAGATCGAAAAGCTGGCGGACGAACTGTGTGGTCGTGGTCATCGCTGTACGGCGGTTGTCGCCGATGTGCGTGACCCGGCGTCGGTAGCCGCAGCTATCAAACGCGCGAAGGAAAAAGAAGGGCGCATTGATATCCTGGTGAATAACGCAGGCGTTTGTCGTCTGGGCAGTTTCCTCGATATGAGCGATGACGATCGCGATTTCCATATTGACATCAATATTAAAGGCGTATGGAACGTCACGAAGGCGGTGCTGCCGGAGATGATTGCCCGCAAAGATGGTCGCATTGTGATGATGTCTTCGGTCACTGGCGATATGGTGGCCGATCCGGGTGAAACGGCGTACGCCTTAACGAAAGCGGCGATTGTTGGCCTGACAAAATCGCTGGCGGTGGAGTATGCGCAGTCTGGTATTCGCGTTAACGCCATATGCCCTGGATACGTTCGCACACCAATGGCGGAAAGCATTGCCCGCCAGTCGAACCCGGAAGATCCAGAATCGGTGCTGACTGAAATGGCGAAAGCAATCCCGATGCGTCGCCTCGCCGATCCGTTGGAAGTCGGCGAACTGGCGGCCTTCCTCGCATCGGATGAATCCAGCTATTTAACCGGTACACAGAATGTGATTGATGGCGGCAGCACACTGCCGGAGACGGTCAGCGTCGGTATCTGATTCACCTCTGTTTCCTCCCTGCATGTGTGGGGAGGATTTCGTCTTATTCCCTTTTCAACTTCCAAATCACCAAACGGTATATAAAACCGTTACTCCTTTCACGTCCGTTATAAATATGATGGCTATTAGAAAGTCATTAAATTTATAAGGGTGCGCAATGGCCGTTAACTTACTGAAAAAGAACTCACTCGCGCTGGTCGCTTCTCTGCTGCTGGCGGGCCATGTACAGGCAACGGAACTGCTGAACAGTTCTTATGACGTCTCCCGCGAGCTGTTTGCCGCCCTGAACCCGCCGTTTGAACAGCAATGGGCCAAAGATAACGGCGGCGACAAACTGACGATAAAACAATCTCATGCCGGGTCATCAAAACAGGCGCTGGCAATTTTGCAGGGCTTAAAAGCCGACGTTGTCACTTATAACCAGGTGACCGACGTACAAATTCTGCACGATAAAGGCAAGCTTATCCCGGCGGACTGGCAGTCGCGCCTGCCGAATAATAGCTCGCCGTTCTACTCCACCATGGGCTTCCTGGTGCGTAAGGGCAACCCGAAGAATATCCACGACTGGAACGACCTGGTGCGCTCCGACGTGAAGCTGATTTTCCCGAACCCGAAAACGTCGGGTAACGCGCGTTATACCTATCTGGCGGCATGGGGCGCAGCGGATAAAGCTGACGGTGGCGACAAAGCCAAAACCGAACAGTTTATGACCCAGTTCCTGAAAAACGTTGAAGTGTTCGATACTGGCGGTCGTGGCGCGACCACCACTTTTGCCGAGCGCGGCCTGGGCGATGTGCTGATCAGCTTCGAGTCGGAAGTGAACAACATCCGCAAACAGTATGAAGCGCAGGGCTTTGAAGTGGTGATTCCGAAAACCAACATTCTGGCGGAATTCCCGGTGGCGTGGGTCGATAAAAACGTGCAGGCCAACGGTACGGAAAAAGCAGCAAAAGCCTACCTGAACTGGCTCTACAGCCCGCAGGCGCAGACTATCATCACCGACTATTACTACCGCGTAAATAACCCGGAAGTCATGGACAAACTGAAAAACAAATTCCCGCAGACCGAGCTGTTCCGCGTGGAAGACAAATTTGGCTCCTGGCCGGAAGTAATGAAAACACACTTCACCAGCGGCGGCGAGTTAGACAAGCTGTTAGCGGCGGGGCGTAATTAATGTTTGCAGTTTCATCAAGACGCGTCCTGCCGGGCTTTACCTTAAGCCTCGGCACCAGTCTGCTGTTTGTGTGCCTGATATTGCTGCTGCCGCTTTCCGCGCTGGTGATGCAGCTTTCTGAGATGAGCTGGGCGCAGTACTGGGAAGTGATCACCAACCCGCAGGTGGTCGCGGCCTACAAAGTGACGCTGCTGTCGGCGTTTGTGGCATCAATTTTTAACGGCGTTTTCGGCCTGCTGATGGCGTGGATTTTAACTCGTTATCGCTTTCCGGGCCGCACGCTGCTTGATGCGCTGATGGATTTACCCTTTGCGCTGCCAACGGCAGTTGCCGGTTTGACGCTGGCCTCGCTCTTTTCCGTGAACGGGTTTTACGGTGAATGGCTGGCGAAGTTTGATATCAAAGTCACCTACACCTGGCTGGGGATTGCGGTGGCGATGGCCTTTACCAGCATTCCGTTTGTGGTGCGTACCGTGCAGCCGGTGCTGGAAGAGTTAGGCCCGGAATATGAAGAAGCGGCAGAAACGCTCGGCGCAACGCGCTGGCAGAGTTTCTGCAAAGTGGTGCTGCCGGAACTTTCTCCGGCGCTGGTGGCGGGCGTGGCGTTGTCGTTTACCCGTAGTCTTGGTGAATTTGGCGCGGTGATATTTATCGCCGGGAACATCGCCTGGAAGACGGAAGTGACGTCGCTGATGATTTTTGTGCGCTTGCAGGAGTTTGATTACCCGGCGGCGAGCGCGATTGCTTCGGTGATCCTCGCGGCATCCCTGATACTGCTGTTCTCAATTAACACTCTGCAAAGTCGCTTTGGTCGGCGTGTGGTAGGTCATTAATGGCGGAAGTTACCCAATTGAAGCGTTATGACGCGCGCCCGATTAACTGGGGCAAATGGTTTCTGATTGGCACCGGGATGCTGGTTTCGGCGTTCATCCTGCTGGTGCCGATGATTTACATCTTCGTACAGGCGTTCAGCAAAGGGCTGATGCCGGTTTTACAGAATCTGGCCGATCCGGACATGCTGCACGCCATCTGGCTGACGGTGATGATCGCGCTGATTGCCGTACCGGTAAACCTGGTGTTCGGCATTCTGCTGGCCTGGCTGGTGACGCGCTTTAACTTCCCCGGACGCCAGTTACTGCTGACGCTACTGGACATTCCTTTTGCCGTGTCACCGGTGGTTGCCGGTCTGGTGTATCTGCTGTTCTACGGCTCCAACGGCCCGCTGGGCGGCTGGCTGGATGAACATAATCTGCAAATTATGTTCTCCTGGCCGGGAATGGTGCTGGTCACCATCTTTGTGACGTGTCCGTTTGTGGTGCGCGAGCTGGTGCCGGTGATGTTAAGCCAGGGCAGCCAGGAAGACGAAGCGGCGATTTTGCTTGGCGCGTCTGGCTGGCAGATGTTCCGTCGCGTTACATTGCCGAACATTCGCTGGGCGCTGCTTTATGGCGTGGTGTTGACCAACGCCCGCGCAATTGGCGAGTTTGGCGCGGTGTCGGTGGTTTCCGGCTCGATTCGCGGCGAAACCCTGTCGCTGCCGTTACAGATTGAATTGCTGGAGCAGGACTACAACACCGTCGGCTCCTTTACCGCCGCCGCGCTGTTGACGCTGATGGCGATTATCACCCTGTTTTTAAAGAGTATGTTGCAGTGGCGTCTGGAGAATCAGGAAAAACGCGCGCAGCAGGAGGAGCATCATGAGCATTGAGATTGCCAATATTAAGAAGTCTTTTGGTCGCACCCAGGTGCTGAACGATATCTCACTGGATATTCCTTCTGGTCAGATGGTCGCGTTGCTGGGGCCGTCCGGTTCCGGGAAAACCACGCTGCTGCGCATTATCGCCGGGCTGGAGCATCAAACCAGCGGGCATATTCGCTTTCACGGCACCGACGTGAGCCGCCTGCACGCACGCGATCGTAAAGTCGGTTTCGTGTTCCAGCATTACGCGCTGTTCCGCCATATGACGGTGTTCGACAATATCGCTTTTGGCCTGACGGTGCTGCCGCGTCGCGAGCGCCCGAATGCGGCGGCGATCAAAGCGAAAGTGATAAAATTGCTGGAGATGGTGCAGCTTGCGCATCTGGCGGATCGTTATCCGGCGCAGCTTTCCGGCGGGCAGAAACAGCGTGTGGCGCTGGCGCGTGCCCTTGCCGTGGAGCCGCAAATTCTGCTGCTTGATGAACCGTTTGGCGCGCTGGATGCGCAGGTGCGTAAAGAGCTGCGTCGCTGGCTGCGTCAACTGCATGAAGAGCTGAAATTCACCAGCGTGTTCGTGACCCACGACCAGGAAGAAGCGACCGAAGTAGCCGATCGTGTAGTGGTGATGAGCCAGGGCAATATTGAACAGGCTGATGCGCCGGATCAGGTATGGCGCGAACCAGCGACCCGTTTTGTACTCGAATTTATGGGCGAAGTGAACCGCCTGCAGGGAACCATTCGCGGCGGGCAGTTCCATGTTGGCGCACATCGCTGGCCGCTGGGCTATACACCTGCGTATCAGGGGCCGGTGGATCTCTTCCTGCGCCCTTGGGAAGTGGATATCAGCCGCCGTACCAGCCTCGATTCGCCGCTGCCGGTACAGGTACTAGAAGCCAGCCCGAAAGGTCACTACACCCAATTAGTGGTGCAGCCGCTGGGGTGGTACAACGAACCGCTGACGGTCGTGATGCATGGCGATGATGCCCCGCAGCGTGGCGAGCGTTTATTCGTTGGTCTGCAACATGCGCGGCTGTATAACGGCGACGAGCGTATCGAAACCCGAGATGAGGAACTTGCTCTCGCACAAAGCGCCTGATAGGTTGAGTGAATGTTAAACGCCCGGAGGCGCTTCCCGCGATCCGGGCTTTTTAATGGCAAGGTTTGTAACCTGTAGGCCTGATAAGACGCGCAAGCGTCGCATCAGGCAACACCACGTATGGATAGAGATCGTGAGTACATTAGAACAAACAATAGGCAATACGCCTCTGGTGAAGTTGCAGCGAATGGGGCCGAATAACGGCAGTGAAGTGTGGTTAAAACTGGAAGGCAATAACCCGGCAGGTTCGGTGAAAGATCGTGCGGCACTTTCGATGATCGTCGAGGCGGAAAAGCGCGGGGAAATTAAACCGGGTGATGTGTTAATCGAAGCCACCAGTGGTAACACCGGCATTGCGCTGGCAATGATTGCCGCGCTTAAAGGCTATCGCATGAAATTGCTGATGCCCGACAACATGAGCCAGGAACGCCGTGCGGCGATGCGTGCTTATGGTGCGGAACTGATTCTTGTCACCAAAGAGCAGGGCATGGAAGGTGCGCGCGATCTGGCGCTGGAGATGGCGAATCGTGGTGAAGGAAAGCTGCTCGATCAGTTCAATAATCCCGATAACCCTTACGCCCATTACACCACTACCGGGCCGGAAATCTGGCAGCAAACTGGCGGGCGCATTACCCATTTTGTCTCCAGCATGGGAACAACCGGCACTATCACCGGCGTGTCACGCTTTATGCGCGAACAATCCAAACCGGTGACCATTGTTGGCCTGCAACCGGAAGAGGGCAGCAGCATTCCCGGCATTCGCCGCTGGCCTGCGGAATATCTGCCGGGGATTTTCAACGCTTCTCTGGTGGATGAGGTGCTGGATATTCATCAGCGCGATGCAGAAAACACCATGCGCGAACTGGCAGTGCGGGAAGGAATATTCTGTGGCGTCAGCTCCGGCGGCGCGGTTGCTGGAGCACTGCGGGTGGCAAAAGCTAACCCTGGTGCGGTGGTGGTAGCGATCATCTGCGATCGTGGCGATCGCTACCTTTCCACCGGGGTGTTTGGGGAAGAGCATTTTAGTCAGGGGGCGGGGATTTAAGGATTAATAGCATTGGAGACTGATGACAAACGCAAAACTGCCTGATGCGCTCCGCTTATCAGGCCTACAAGGTTTCTGCAATATATTGAATTAGCAATATTTTTTATGCCGGATAAGGCGTTTACGCCGCATCCGGCATAAACAAAGTGCACTTTGTCAATAATCTGATTTGTCGGCAGTTGTTGCTGCCGACAAATGCAGTTTTTAATTTTCGTGTGGAAAAGCAGTAAGGTCATCAATCATTTTTTGAAGTATTGGTGAGTCCTGACCGTCACCCCATTGAAGAATTTTTGCGGTAAGCTGATGACGCGCTAGTGCATTGAGTCCCATCTTTTTAAGTTTATGGGAGATTTTACCCATGACTTTGATCTGACCGAATGCAGTCGCGTAGGTAATCATATTGCTCTGGATAGAGCTTATTTCATCGGCTAGTAATTGCGCACGCACATCCTCTTCAAGAATACTGTCCATAGCGATGTATTTCATACCCCACATAGTTTCAATTAACATTTGAGGGAAATCAGCACAGTCCAGATCCGGCTTTTTACGGAGGCTATTTTCAAGTTCGTTTAGAGCATCAGCACCTTCATCGCTACCAAAAGGAGATTCTTCATCCCAGCAACACATATAAAGTGGATCAGTAAAATGGCACTGGAAGTTTGGGTGTGACGTTTTAAGATGTAACCCAATCTCTTCATCATCAAAATAGTAGCGATCCATGAAGTTAAAGTTTGGAGCTTCTTGATATCCTTTTTTCATTTTTGCGGCAATCAATTTACTGGCTTCTTTCAGACACTGTTCTTCATTATCGAATTCTTTTGTCTGGAATTTACCAATACTACCTACCTTGCCATAGTTGACAGCTAAACTATCCCCTTCGTAATCTATCCACCAAAATTTATTCGATTTTTCATCGTGATAAATAAAGCATTTTTTCATGTTACCTCCTGTAAATGCCTTACCAAAGCGGATTAATTTCCTTTCGCAGGCACTGTTTTATCCGTCTGCGCAATTAGCGCATGTAAAAAAGGTTGTGCGTTCTCATCGCTTTTACCGGGCATCTTCACGATATATGGCTTCCCGGTAATCGATGACGACGAGGCTACCTTATCAATAAACTGCTCGGCAGTGTCAATGCGGTTACGGGTATTGCCGAGCTTCAGACGCAGATGAGAAACCGCTTCATCGCAGGTATGTTCATCACCGTTGCGCACAAATATCAAATCCTTTTTCTGTGCTAATCCCTCCAGCATGGCGTTGATGCGGGCTTCTTCATGGGCAGTTAACTTCGCGTAAACGGGGAGTGTCATTAGTAGTGTAATGACCAGACAAATGATTTTCTTCATTGAATTACCTTATCCTTGTTTTGTGATAGCCGATTTGACTGCCAGAATCAGGTAAAGTTTCGGTTGGATTACGATGAGGATCATCGGCAAGGAGAAAAAATTAAATGAGTAGTTTGTTGTTGTTTAACGATAAGAGTAGGGCACTGCAGGCGGATATCGTCGCCGTGCAGTCGCAGGTGGTTTACGGCAGCGTGGGCAACAGCATTGCCGTGCCTGCTATCAAACAGAACGGCCTGAATGTCTTTGCCGTGCCGACGGTATTGCTGAGCAATACGCCGCATTATGACACTTTCTACGGTGGTGCGATTCCGGACGAATGGTTTAGCGGCTATTTGCGTGCGCTTCAGGAGCGTGATGCGCTGCGCCAACTTCGTGCTGTAACCACGGGCTATATGGGAACGGCATCGCAAATCAAAATCCTTGCCGAGTGGCTGACTGCGCTACGCAAAGACCATCCTGACCTATTGATCATGGTCGATCCGGTGATTGGCGATATTGATAGCGGAATTTATGTCAAACCTGACCTTCCCGAAGCGTATCGACAATATTTACTGCCGCTGGCGCAGGGAATTACCCCCAATATCTTTGAGTTGGAAATCCTGACCGGTAAAAATTGCCGCGATCTCGACAGTGCCATTGCTGCCGCAAAAAGTCTGCTTTCAGACACATTAAAATGGGTGGTGGTTACCAGCGCCTCCGGTAATGAAGAAAATCAGGAGATGCAGGTTGTGGTGGTCACTGCCGACAGCGTGAATGTCATTTCCCATTCACGGGTAAAAACCGACCTGAAAGGGACTGGCGACCTGTTTTGTGCTCAGCTCATCAGTGGCTTGCTGAAAGGGAAGGCGTTAACCGATGCAGTGCACCGAGCGGGGTTGCGCGTACTGGAAGTGATGCGCTACACCCAGCAGCATGAGAGCGATGAATTGATTTTGCCGCCGCTGGCGGAAGCATAAAAAAATGGCGCCGATGGGCGCCATTTTTCACTGCGGCAAGAATTACTTCTTGATGCGGATAACCGGGGTTTCACCCACGGTTACGCTACCGGACAGTTTGATCAGTTCTTTGATTTCGTCCATGTTGGAGATAACAACCGGAGTCAGGGTAGACTTGGCTTTCTCTTCCAGCAGCGGCAGATCAAATTCAATGACAGTATCGCCAACTTTCACGCGCTGACCTTCTTCAGCAATACGCTTGAAGCCTTCGCCTTTCAGTTCAACGGTGTCGATACCGAAGTGGACGAACAGTTCAACGCCGCTATCAGATTCGATAGAGAATGCGTGGTTGGTTTCAAAGATTTTACCAATGGTGCCGTCTACTGGCGCGACCATTTTGTTACCCGTTGGTTTGATAGCAATACCATCACCAACGATTTTTTCCGCAAAAACGACATCCGGCACGTCTTCGATATTGACGATCTCGCCAGAGAGCGGAGCAATGATCTCAATAGTTCCGGTATCCTTCTTGTCGTCGGAAACCAGAGATTTCAGTTTATCGAACAAACCCATGATCTTCTCCTAAGCAGTAAATTGGGCCGCATCTCGTGGATTAGCAGATTGTTTTTTCTTCAATGAACTTGTTAACCAGCGTCATTAACTCGTCCGTTGTCGGTTGAGCAAGAGCCTGCTCTGCTAACACCTTCGCATCTTCGAAGTTCGTGTTACGGATAATCTTCTTAATGCGCGGGATAGAAATGGCGCTCATAGAGAATTCGTCCAGACCCATCCCCAGCAACAGAAGTGTAGCACGTTCATCGCCAGCAAGCTCACCACACATGCCAGTCCATTTGCCTTCAGCATGAGAAGCATCAATAACTTGCTTGATCAAGTTCAGCACGGACGGTGACATTGGCTGGTAAAGGTGTGAAATCATATCATTACCACGGTCAACTGCCAGAGTGTACTGCGTTAAATCATTGGTGCCGATACTAAAGAAATCAACTTCTTTGGCTAAATGACGTGCAATTGTTGCGGCAGCCGGTGTTTCCACCATTACGCCGATTTCAATTGACTCGTCAAACGCTTTACCTTCGTCGCGCAGTTCCTGTTTGTAGATTTCGATCTCTTTGCGCAGTGCACGCACTTCTTCAACAGAGATGATCATCGGGAACATAATGCGCAATTTACCGAAAGCCGAGGCACGCAGGATAGCGCGGAGCTGATCGCGCAGGATCTCTTTACGATCCATCGCGATACGGATAGCGCGCCAGCCGAGGAACGGGTTCTCTTCTTTCGGGAAGTTCATGTATGGCAGCTCTTTGTCGCCGCCGATGTCCATGGTACGAACGATAACCGCTTGCGAGCCACACGCTTCAGCCACTGCTTTGTAAGCAGCAAACTGTTCTTCTTCAGTGGGCAGTGCGTCGCGGTCCATGAACAGGAACTCAGTACGATACAGACCAACGCCTTCAGCGCCGTTACGCTCTGCACCTTCAACGTCACGAACCGTACCAATGTTAGCGCATACTTCTACCTGGTGACCGTCCAGCGTAATAGCTGGCAGATCTTTCAGTTTAGCAAGCTCTGCTTTTTCAGAAGCCACTTGCTCCTGAACAGCGCGCATTTTATCAATAACTTCGTTGGTTGGATTGACGTAAACCTGATTATTTACGGCATCCAGAATCAGATAGTCGTCATTTTTCACCTGAGAGGTGACGCTACCGGTACCCACGATAGCAGGTAGTTCCAGAGAACGCGCCATGATAGAGGTGTGGGAAGTACGGCCACCCGCGTCGGTGATGAAACCCAGCACCTTCTTCAGGTTCAGCTGTGCGGTTTCGGACGGCGTCAGGTCAGCGGCAACCAGAATGACTTCATCCTGAATGGCGCTCAGGTCGATAATCTTCAGGCCCAGGATGTTGCGCAGCAGGCGCTTACCGATATCACGTACGTCAGCCGCACGTTCTTTCAGGTATTCATCATCCAGCTCTTCCAGGGCAGAAGCCTGACCTTCGATAACTTCATGAGCAGCTGCGTCAGCTGTCATGTGCTTATCTTTAATCAGGGCTATGATTTCCTGCTCCAGCTCCTCATCTTCGAGCAGCATAATATGCCCTTCAAAGATGGCTTCTTTTTCTTCACCGAACGTTTCACCAGCTTTCGTTTTGATCGTTTCCAGCTGGGCTGATGCCTTGGCACGACCGCTCAGAAAACGTTCAACTTCCTGATCAACCTGGTCGGCAGAAATTTTTTTCCGGTCAATGACAATTTCGTCTTCTTTCAGAAGCAGAGCTTTACCGAAAGCGATACCCGGGGATGCTAAAATGCCTGAAATCATAACCCTACCTTACTTGTGACTGATTTTTAAAAGAACCCGGGAAATTACTCGAGTTCCGCCATCAGTTTAACCAGATGTTCAACCGCTTTCTGCTCGTCTTCGCCTTCTGCGGAGATAGTCACAACGGTACCTTGAGTCAGGCCCAGAGTCTGCAGTTTAAACAGGCTTTTCGCGCTGGCGCTTTTGCCGTTGGAAGTCACAGTAATTTCAGAAGTGAAGCCCTTAGCTTCTTTTACAAACTGGGCAGCAGGGCGGGTGTGCAGACCGTTCGGAGCGGTAATGGTAACTTCTTGCTGGAACATTGTATTTCCCCAACTTATAGGTTTAGTGTTGTGGAACTAAAGTCTAGCCTGGCGGTTCGACTTTAGCCTGTATTGTTAGCGCCAGTTTTTAACAGACGCGACGCACGAAGAGCGCAATACAGTCCATTGCTGGCGGGTGTTGACCGCTGACGTTTCGTACGTCATTAAACATTATGCCGCTAAAGGAAGAATTGAACCAAATCATAAAATCGATTCAGCTTTGGCTTTTCCTGTAACGATTAATTTCGCGCATCAAAATAATTAGTCTGGTTAAATACCAGTTCCGACAGGCTGAATCAATGCCAGGAGGGGCGAAAGTTTGAAGCAGGCCACAAAAAAGCACCTAAAAAGGTGCTTTTTTACGCATTTTTAACAAGCTGGCATTACTGTTGCAATTCTTTCTCAGTGAAGAGATCGGCAAACAATGCGGTGCTTAAATAACGCTCACCCGATGATGGTAGAATAACCACAATATTCTTGTTGGTAAAGCTTTCATCTTCTTGTAGTTTCAACGCCGCGGCAACAGCTGCTCCAGAAGAGATACCTGCAAGAATACCTTCTTCTTCCATTAGACGACGGGCGGTAGAAATGGCTTCTTCATTGGTGATGCCAATGACTTTATCGACCAGCTTGAGATCGAGGTTAGCCGGGATAAAACCAGCGCCAATACCCTGAATTTTATGCGGGCCAGGTTTAATCTCTTCACCTGCCAGCGCCTGGGCGATAACTGGAGAATCGGTTGGCTCAACGGCGACAGATATAAGATCGGTCTTGCCTTTGGTGCCTTTAATGTAGCGGCTGACGCCAGTCAGCGTACCGCCAGTCCCAACGCCAGCAATAAATACATCAACCTGACCGTCGGTATCTTCCCAGATCTCCGGACCGGTGGTTTTTTCGTGAATTTCAGGGTTTGCCGGATTGCTGAATTGTTGCAGCAGCAGGTATTTCTCTGGATTGCTGGCGACAATTTCTTCTGCTTTTTGGATTGCGCCTTTCATGCCTTTAGCACCTTCCGTCAGCACCAGGTTTGCACCTAACGCTTTCAGCAGCTTGCGGCGTTCAATACTCATGGTTTCTGGCATGGTCAGGGTGAGTTTGTAACCGCGAGCGGCAGCTACATAGGCCAGTGCAATCCCGGTATTACCGCTGGTCGGTTCAACCAGTTCAACGCCTGGTTTCAGCACGCCGCGCTTTTCGGCATCCCAAATCATGTTGGCACCGATACGGCACTTAACGCTGAAGCTGGGGTTACGAGATTCCACCTTCGCCAGAATGCGTCCGTTACCGATGCGATTCAGGCGAACCAGCGGCGTGTGACCGATAGTCAGCGAGTTATCTTCAAAAATCTTACTCATGGCCTGTCCTTAACTGTATGAAATTGGGATACAACAGGTAGCATACCCGCTCAGAGAATATGCGGAAGTAAGGATTTAGCATATCTATATGCAGAAGGGAAATAATGACATGCAAGATGGAATAAGGGGCGGCATAAGCCACCCCTGTTTCACACAAACGGTTTACAAAATAACCGTTAGATTGTTACCGCCACATCGCGTGTTTATCGCGATAGCAATCGACCCACATCGCCGTCGCGCCACAAACGGCAACGGGCATAATGAACAGATTAAGCAGCGGGATCATCGTAAACAGACTGGTTAAAGCACCAAACTGCATATTGGTGATTTTGCGTGTGCGCAGGGCGGTGCGCATCTCTTTAAACGGCACTTTGTGGTTATCGAAGGGGTAATCGCAATACTGGATGGCTAACATCCAGGCGCTAAACAGGAACCACAGTACCGGCGCGACGGTTTGCCCAATACCAGGGATGAAGTAAAGAATTAGCAATACAATTGCGCGTGGCAGATACCAGGCAAATTTTTGCCATTCGCGTTTCATGATTCGCGGCACATCTTTCATGATACCGAAAATCCCGGTATCTGGCGGTGTAGCGCCAGTCAATCGTGCTTCCAGTTGTTCAGCCAATAAACCGTTGAACGGAGCGGCAATCCAGTTAGCAATCGTTGAGAAGAAATAGCCAAACACTAACAGCACAGAGATGACAGCCAGGGGCCACAACAGATAGCTCAGCCATTGTAACCAGTCCGGAACATAACTCATGAGAGTCGGGATCCAGACATCGAGTTGCGTAAAGAGCCACCAGAATGCGCCCCCCATCAACAAAATATTGACCAGCAGCGGTAAAATAACGAAACGCCGAATCCCAGGTTGCGAGACGAGCTTCCAGCCTTGCGCAAAATAGTAAAAACCGCTGCGTGGGGCAGATGTGAATGATGAAACCATAATCAGGATGAGCTCCTTTTGACCAATCCCAGGAAAATTCTGCGTATTTTACCGGGTAATTGCGCAATGGACAGTTAGGATATGTTCGAAAAAACAGCAAAAAGCACGATTTCATCTATCTTTGTGCTGTGAAAGTTAATAGTGCACTTGCACTTGAGGTAATCGGCAAATACTCTTAGTGAGTAAATGTTTGCCGTGGTGGCAAGGTGTTAGAACAACAGAGAATATAATGATGCAGGATTTGCGTCTGATATTAATCATTGTTGGCGCGATCGCCATAATCGCTTTACTGGTACATGGTTTCTGGACCAGCCGTAAAGAACGATCTTCTATGTTCCGCGATCGGCCATTAAAACGAATGAAGTCAAAACGTGACGACGATTCTTATGACGAGGATGTCGAAGATGATGAGGGCGTTGGTGAGGTTCGTGTTCACCGCGTGAATCATGCCCCGGCTAACGCTCAGGAGCATGAGGCTGCTCGTCCGTCGCCGCAACACCAGTACCAACCGCCTTATGCGTCTGCGCAGCCGCGTCAACCGGTCCAGCAGCCGCCTGAAGCGCAGGTACCGCCGCAACATGCTCCGCGTCCAGCGCAGCCTGTGCATTCAGCACCGCAACCGGCACAACAGGCTTTCCAGCCTGAAGAACCCGTAGCGGCACCACAGCCTGAGCCTGTAGCGGAACCGGCTCCAGTTATGGATAAACCGAAGCGCAAAGAAGCGGTGATTATCATGAACGTCGCGGCGCATCACGGTAGCGAGCTAAACGGTGAACTGCTTCTTAACAGCATTCAACAAGCGGGCTTCATTTTTGGCGATATGAATATTTACCATCGTCATCTTAGCCCGGATGGCAGCGGCCCGGCGTTATTCAGCCTGGCGAATATGGTGAAACCGGGAACCTTTGATCCTGAAATGAAGGATTTCACTACTCCGGGTGTCACTATCTTTATGCAGGTACCGTCTTACGGTGACGAGCTGCAGAACTTCAAGCTGATGCTGCAATCTGCGCAGCATATTGCCGATGAAGTGGGCGGTGTCGTGCTTGACGATCAGCGCCGTATGATGACTCCGCAGAAATTGCGCGAGTACCAGGACATCATCCGCGAAGTCAAAGACGCCAACGCCTGATACACTTAAGGCAAATTAACTCCTCTTCGAACCCCCGCTTGTCGGGGGTTTTTAGCATTGATGGTGCGATATGGAATCAATCGAACAACAACTGACAGAACTGCGAACGACGCTTCGCCATCATGAATATCTTTATCATGTGATGGATGCGCCGGAAATTCCCGACGCTGAATACGACAGGCTGATGCGCGAACTGCGCGAGCTGGAAACCAAACATCCAGAACTGATTACGCCTGATTCGCCTACCCAACGTGTAGGTGCTGCGCCGCTGGCGGCTTTCAGCCAGATTCGCCATGAAGTGCCAATGCTGTCGCTGGATAACGTTTTTGATGAAGAAAGCTTTCTTGCCTTCAACAAACGAGTGCAGGACCGTCTGAAAAGCAACGAGAAAGTCACCTGGTGCTGTGAGCTGAAGCTGGATGGCCTTGCTGTCAGTATTCTGTATGAAAATGGCGTTTTAGTCAGTGCCGCGACCCGTGGCGATGGCACCACCGGGGAAGATATCACGTCTAACGTGCGTACCATTCGCGCCATTCCACTGAAGCTACACGGAGAGAATATCCCGGCGCGTCTGGAAGTGCGTGGTGAAGTGTTCCTGCCGCAGGCGGGGTTCGAAAAGATTAACGAAGATGCGCGACGCACGGGCGGGAAAGTTTTTGCTAACCCACGTAATGCGGCAGCTGGTTCACTGCGTCAGCTTGATCCGCGTATTACAGCGAAGCGACCGCTCACTTTTTTCTGCTATGGCGTTGGTGTTCTGGAAGGTGGCGAGCTGCCGGATACTCATCTTGGCCGTTTACTGCAATTTAAACAGTGGGGGTTGCCGGTCAGCGATCGGGTAACGCTTTGTGAATCGGCGGAAGAAGTGCTGGCGTTCTATCACAAAGTGGAAGAAGACCGCCCGACGCTGGGCTTTGATATCGACGGCGTGGTGATTAAGGTCAACTCACTGGCACAGCAGGAGCAGCTTGGCTTTGTCGCGCGTGCCCCGCGCTGGGCGGTAGCGTTTAAATTCCCGGCGCAGGAGCAGATGACCTTTGTGCGTGACGTCGAGTTTCAGGTTGGGCGTACTGGCGCGATTACGCCTGTTGCGCGTCTGGAACCTGTCCATGTTGCAGGCGTGCTGGTGAGTAACGCAACCTTACACAATGCGGATGAAATCGAACGTCTTGGTTTACGCATTGGCGATAAAGTGGTGATTCGCCGCGCTGGCGACGTGATCCCGCAGGTGGTTAACGTCGTGCTTTCTGAACGCCCGGAAGATACCCGTGAGGTTGTATTCCCGACGCATTGTCCGGTATGTGGTTCTGACGTTGAGCGTGTGGAAGGTGAAGCGGTTGCCCGCTGTACCGGTGGCCTGATTTGCGGTGCGCAGCGTAAAGAGTCGCTGAAACACTTTGTTTCCCGCCGTGCGATGGATGTTGACGGAATGGGCGACAAAATCATCGATCAGCTGGTTGAAAAAGAATATGTCCATACTCCGGCAGATCTGTTCAAACTCACCGCAGGCAAACTGACCGGACTGGAGCGTATGGGGCCAAAATCGGCACAAAACGTGGTTAACGCGCTGGAAAAAGCGAAAGAAACCACCTTTGCTCGCTTCCTCTATGCACTTGGCATCCGTGAAGTCGGCGAGGCCACCGCAGCAGGTCTGGCGGCATATTTCGGCACGCTGGAAGCGCTGGAAGCCGCTTCGATTGAAGAGCTGCAAAAGGTGCCTGATGTTGGCATTGTCGTTGCATCCCACGTTCACAACTTCTTTGCCGAAGAAAGCAACCGCAATGTCATCAGCGAGCTGTTGGCGGAAGGTGTTCACTGGCCTGCGCCGATCGTTATCAACGCGGAAGAGATTGACAGCCCGTTTGCTGGTAAAACCGTGGTGCTTACGGGCAGCTTAAGCCAGATGTCGCGTGATGACGCTAAAGCTCGACTGGTCGAACTGGGCGCGAAAGTCGCGGGCAGCGTGTCGAAGAAAACCGATCTGGTGATAGCGGGTGAAGCTGCAGGATCTAAACTGGCGAAGGCGCAGGAACTGGGCATTGAAGTCATCGACGAAGCGGAAATGCTGCGTTTGCTGGGTAGCTGAGATGGAAAAAGAGCAGCTGATTGAAATAGCCAATACGATAATGCCGTTTGGCAAATACAAAGGGCGTCGCTTAATCGACCTGCCGGAGGAGTATCTGCTGTGGTTTGCCCGCAAAGATGAGTTCCCGGCAGGGAAGCTCGGTGAGCTAATGCAAATCACGCTGCTGATTAAAACCGAGGGGCTGACGCAACTGGTCCAGCCCCTGAAGCGTCCGCTTTAAGCTTTATCGGCGCTGCTTTCCTGCTGCGCCTGTAACTGTTCGGTCTGGCGTTTGTATCGACGCGCCAGCACCGCACAGACCATCAATTGGATCTGATGGAAAATCATCAGGGGCAGCACCATCATACCGATCACCGATGTGGGGAACAGAATGTTTGCCATCGGGATGCCATTTGCCAGACTCTTTTTCGAACCACAAAAGACGATAGTAATTTCATCTGCCTTATTGAAGCTCAGTCGGCGTGCCATAAAGACGTTAACTACAATCACGATAGCCAGAAGAACGCAGCTGACCACCACGATAAACAGCAATGATCCCCAGCCAACTTTATGCCAGATACCATTAACGACGGCTTCGCTGAACGCTGTATAAACCACCAACAGAATGGACGTCTGGTCAGTTTTCGCAATCCATTTTTTATTGCGCGACACCCAGTCACCAATCCACGGCCGGGAAAGATGCCCCAACACAAACGGCAGCAGCAGTTGCAGCATAATTTTACCGACCTGCTCAAGGCTGCCCCCTGCACCGTGAACATTCATCACCAGACCAACCAGCAATGGTGAAAGGAAAATCCCCAGCAGGCTGGATGCCGACGCAGAACAAACCGCTGCCGCGACGTTACCGCCCGCCATTGACGTGAAGGCGATTGCAGACTGCACGGTAGCCGGGAGAATGCACAAGTAGAGAAAACCGGAGTAGAGCATCGGGTCGACATTTACCGGTTTCCACCAGGCAAACAGTACACCCAGAATCGGAAACAGCACGAAGGTGCTGCACATTACCCACAAATGCAGTCGCCAGTGACCACCGCCAGCAATAATCGCCTCACGCGACAACTTCGCGCCGTGCATAAAGAACAGCAGGGCAATAGCTGCGGTGGTCAGATTTTCAAAGAAGGGGACGAAATCGCCTCTGGCCGGAAAGAAAGAGGCCAGCAACACCACCGTGATCAGGGTTAAGGTGAAAGGATCGAGGATACGAAAAAGTTTCATAAAGACTCCAGATGATCGATGGTTCTATTGTGCTTCTTCCAGTTTGAGAAATAAAATTGATTTATTGCATCCATTCATGAAGAAAACAGATGAATTATTCTTTAAAACAATTAAAGGTTTTCGTCACAGTAGCGCAGGAGAAAAGTTTTAGTCGTGCAGGAGAGCGTATCGGCCTGAGCCAGTCGGCAGTGAGTCACAGTGTGAAGGAACTGGAAAATCATACTGGTGTTCGCCTGCTGGACAGAACCACGCGTGAAGTGGTGCTTACAGATGCAGGGCAGCAGCTGGCTTTGCGTCTTGAGCGACTGCTGGATGAACTGAACAGCACGTTGCGCGATACCGGGCGTATGGGGCAACAACTGAGCGGAAAAGTTCGGGTCGCTGCCAGCCAGACCATTTCCGCGCATCTTATTCCGCAATGCATTGCTGAAAGCCATCGCCGCTATCCAGATATTCAGTTTGTCCTGCACGATCGTCCGCAGCAGTGGGTAATGGAAAGTATTCGCCAGGGAGATGTCGATTTTGGCATCGTCATCGATCCAGGCCCAGTGGGCGATCTGCAATGTGAAGCGATTCTTTCCGAGCCTTTCTTTCTGCTTTGCCATCGCGATAGCGCTTTGGCCGTGGAAGATTATGTACCCTGGCAGGCATTACAGGGAGCGAAATTGGTGTTGCAGGATTACGCGTCAGGCAGCCGACCGCTGATTGACGCAGCGCTGGCGCGCAATGGTATTCAGGCGAATATTGTGCAGGAGATTGGACATCCGGCGACGCTGTTCCCGATGGTAGCCGCAGGCATCGGCATCAGTATTCTTCCCGCACTGGCGCTACCATTGCCTGAAGGTAGCCCACTGGTGGTAAAGCGCATTACGCCGGTTGTTGAACGCCAGTTGATGCTGGTGCGCAGGAAGAACCGTTCACTTTCCACCGCCGCTGAAGCTTTATGGGACGTGGTACGAGACCAGGGCAATGCGCTAATGGCTGGGCGGGAAGGGGATCCGTTGTATCAGATATAGAGTGAATTCATACTGCCGGGAGCCCCGGCAGTAATCAATCAGAAGTTAAATTTGATGGAGTAGATTATCGCATCCTGGTAAAAATCTTCGCCCAGTTTGTCATCCGCATATCGATACTGAATCCCCGTAGTAATGTGTGATGTTGCATTCCACCACAGTGCAACTGCGCCATTCAGCCCTTCTTTACCGCCATTACCCGCTGCATAGGTAGCGTCACGGTCAAACTCGTACTCGTTCCAGTTGGTAAGAGTGAATTTCTCGCTGCCCAGCATAAAGTTGTAACCTGCAACCCAGCCGGCGACATAGCCGTTGTCGCCAGTGTAATAGGTTTGATCTGTATAACGCTTAGCAAAGAACGGTTTGAACCACCAACCGCTGCCGGTGAAATTGTAGCCGATACCGTACAGGAACATATCGTCGTGGAAATTCACGCGATTCGCAGAACCGTAGGTGCCATACGCATGCAAGTAGAGATTAAATCCGGTGTCACCCAGGTAAATACGGTTGGTATTTTTAAAGGTATAACGCTGCTCGCTACCTGGTTTATTATGGCGACCGTTATAGAAGTTTTCCCAGTCGAAGAACCCGTACATTTCTCCCCAACTAAAGTTAGCGCCACCTTCAAATTCAAGATAACCAAAATCATCTTTGTGTGATTTGGTCGACGATTTTTCGGTAGTCCGGCTGGTCCAGTCCAGATAATGCACGCCGATATCTGCAAAACCGCCTTTAAATTCTGCATGAGATACAACAGGTATCGCTAATATAGAGGAAAGGGTAATGACTCCAACTTATTGATAGTGTTTTATGTTCAGATAATGCCCGATGACTTTGTCATGCAGC
>ERZ779942.165-NODE-165-length-53859-cov-5.02827_pt1 | contig 53859 bp, 40 predicted proteins | sample MGYA00511941_ERZ779942 | MGnify/ENA primary metagenome ERZ779942 (study PRJEB29588, sample SAMEA2148265) | human gut metagenome | biome: human gut; feature: human-associated habitat; material: faeces | place: Denmark | collected 2008/2010 ... | reverse complement strand
CAAAGCATTGGCAATACGCGGCGTACCCCGGCTTCGGCCTGCGATTTCCGAAGCAGCCCTTGTGGAACAGGGTACGTCCAATATGTTTGCCGAACGGCGGATGATGCCGCCCAACACATCATCGTCATAATATTCCAAATGAAGATTGATACCGAAACGGGCACGTAGCGGAGCTGTCAGCAAACCGCTACGAGTGGTAGCGCCCACCAAAGTAAACGGATTCAAATCAATCTGTATGCTTCGTGCCGACGGACCTTTATCTATCATGATATCAATACGGTAATCTTCCATAGCCGAGTACAGATACTCTTCCACTACGGGGCTCAGCCGATGTATTTCATCAATGAAAAGCACATCGTTCGGTTCCAGACTGGTGAGGACACCCGCCAAATCGCCCGGCTTGTCGAGTACCGGACCGGAAGTAATCTTGAAACCCACCCCCAATTCGTTGGCTATAATGTTGGAAAGCGTAGTTTTTCCCAATCCGGGAGGGCCATGCAGCAATACATGATCCAAGGCTTCTCCTCTGAGACGGGCGGCCTTCACGAAAATACGCAAATTATCAACGACCTTATCCTGTCCGCTGAAATCCTCAAAGTTCAGAGGGCGGAGAGCATTCTCAAAATCACGCTCTTTGCTGGTCAGCTGATGCTCGCGTATGTTAAAATCTTCTTGTTCCATTCAAAATCAGTATATATAGCGACAAAGATAAAGAAATCTTTCAACGTTTCATAAACTCCTTCCTTTCTTCTTCCGGGAATTTCTCTATGGCATAGCGCAACATCGTACGTGGCATCACCTTACAATGTTTCTCGAGAAACTGCACCAGCAAGTCCTTATCTCTCTTTCCCATTTCACGCAGCATCCAACCTACCGCTTTCCTCATCAAATCGTGCGGATGATGCAACAACCGCTCCGAAAGGGCCAGAATATCGGCGAAATCACCGTTCTTAATAAGCGTGTAAGTAGAAACCACCGCAATACGTTGCTCCCAAAGCAATCCACTGTCCGCCAAACGATAAAGGTCTTCTCGAGATTTATCTTTCAGATATTCCCCCACAATGCCCGGGGCAGACAAGTCTACCAAATCCCAATTATTGATACGGTCCGTCTGCGACAGATAGAAATCATAAATAAGTTTTCTGTCCTTGTCATCGCCTTTCCTGAAGCGCTCTACCAACATCAGCAAAGCGCAAAGCCGACACTCGTGCCACTGACTTTGCAACAGCTCCGCCATCACATCAAAAGGAGCGTCCTTGTATTGTTTTGCCACCGTACGGGTATTCGGAACCACTACACCCAGAAATTTATCTCCCTCACCGTACTGTCCCTTTCCCGTCTTGAAAAAACGGGGAAGATATTCTCTTTTCACCGGATCGGCATACGCCTCCAATTCTCTCCGGATATCTGCAACAGTAACCGCTACTTCTTCCGTTGAAATCGGATTATTTTGCAATGCATCTTCCGATAGGATTTTCCTTTTTCTCATTACTCTGCCTTTGATTTACATGTACTTGAATTGCTTTGCCAACGGACAAAAATACGACAAATCTATAGAAACTATGAAAAGTTATCTTTAATTTTGCAACAGATATGCTTAGTTATTAAAAACGGAACAATATGCATAAAGTGTCTTTAGGAACCGCCTGCCTCCTTTTTTCCATACTGTCTTTGCATGCGCAATCCCCGCTTGAAAAAGGATTGCAAAGCATCAACCGTACTTCCGCAGAAGCAATCGTGGAATTTCTGGCCGATGATGAACTGCAAGGACGTGAAGCAGGTATGCACGGTTCGCGAGTGACGGCCCGCTATATCGTATCCCGTCTGAAACAAGACGGCATCCGCCCTTTGGATGAAAACGGCTATTATCAGTCTTTTGAGGCATGCAGCAGGGAAAGACAACAACGCGGGCGCTGGCAGGTACACCCCGACTCCGTTGCAATCCTCAAGCAAGGCACACACCGTTCGCTGAAAATGAATAATGTACTGGCGTACATTCCCGGCAGACGCAGCGATGAATATGTCATTATAGGCGCTCACTTCGACCACTTAGGTGTGGACGAAACATTGGCTAATGACAAGATATATAACGGTGCGGACGATAACGCTTCCGGGGTTTCCGCCGTATTACAGATAGCACATGCGTTTATCCTCAGCGGACAAAAGCCACTGAGAAACGTCATCTTCGCTTTTTGGGACGGAGAAGAAAAGGGATTACTCGGCTCAAAATATTTCGTACAGCATTGTCCGTTCCTTAAACAGGTAAAGAGCTATCTCAACTTCGACATGATAGGACGTAACAACAAGCCCGAACGACCGCAGCATGTGGTCTACTTCTACACAGCCGCCCATCCCGCTTTCGGCGATTGGCTTAAACAGGATATCGCCCGCTACAACTTGCAACTGCAGCCCGACTACCGTTCTTGGGACAATCCTGTAAGTGGAAGTGACAATGCCTCGTTCGCCCTGTCCGGCATTCCTATCATCTGGTATCATACCGACGGTCATCCCGACTATCATCAGCCATCGGACCATGCCGCATCGCTAAACTGGGAGAAAATTGTAGAAATAACCAAGGCATCCTTCCTCAATGCATGGAATCTTGCCAACGAAAGTAACTATTAACATTTAAGAAAAAGGGTAAGGGCACATGGTTTTAAATTACATCTGGGTAGCATTTTTCGTAATCGCTTTCATTGTAGCACTCTGCAAGCTCCTGTTCATGGGAGATACAGATATATTTACGGAACTTGTCAACTCTACATTCGACTCCTCCAAGACAGCATTCGAAATATCGTTGGGACTGACCGGTATTCTGTCCTTATGGCTGGGTATCATGAAAATCGGTGAAAACAGCGGTATGATAAACGCGCTTTCACGCTGGTTGAGCCCTGTGTTCTGCCGTCTTTTTCCGGAAATACCCAAAGGGCACCCTGCCATGGGTTCTATCTTCATGAATCTTTCCGCCAACATGCTGGGATTGGACAACGCCGCCACTCCCATGGGATTGAAAGCCATGAAAGAACTTCAAGAACTGAATCCGAAGAAAGACACCGCTACCAACCCGATGATTATGTTTCTTGTAATGAACACGTCCGGACTGATACTGATACCCGTCAGCATCATGATGTACCGCTCGCAAATGGGCGCCGCACAGCCTACGGACATTTTCATTCCCACACTGATTACGACCGCTATCTCTACTATTGTCGGTGTAGCCGCCGTCAGCATTGCACAACGGATAAACCTACTGAACAAACCTATTCTTATTCTGATCGGTTGCATCAGCCTGTTCTTTTCCGGACTTATTTACTTATTTACCCAAATAAGCCGCGAAGAAATGGGGATTTACTCCACGCTGGTTGCCAACATCATACTCTTTTCCATCATCCTTCTTTTTATCTTGTGGGGATTATGGAAGAAGATTAATGTGTACGACGCTTTTATAGAAGGAGCCAAAGAAGGATTTACAACCGCCATACGTATCATCCCCTATCTGGTAGCTTTCCTCGTTGGAATCGCCGTTTTCCGTACTTCGGGGGCAATGGATATAATAGTAAACGGCATCGGTTACGTCGTCGGATTATTCGGAGCGGATACCAGCTTTGTAGGTGCGCTGCCTACCGCATTGATGAAATCATTAAGCGGCAGCGGAGCCAACGGATTGATGATCGACACAATGAAACAATACGGCGCCGATTCTTTTGTCGGCCGTATGAGTTGCGTGGCACGCGGCGCTTCGGATACTACTTTCTACATCCTTGCCGTTTATTTTGGCAGTGTAGGTATCACAAAAACCCGTAATGCTGTTACCTGCGGCCTGATAGCGGACTTTTCCGGTATCATTGCCGCTATTATCATCAGTTATATGTTCTTCTTTTAAAAACAGGAAATTGAAAAGGGGCACAAAGATACAGGGAAGAAAATTGAAAAAAGCGAAGGAGTTTTTCCGTATCTCGATATCTTTGCAGTTCTGTATTCAATATAAATAAATGCAACAATATGATAAGTTATCAGACAGACGGTGTTGAAATGCCCGCAATCAAGAAACGTGAAACTACGGAATGGATTAAGGCCGTGGCCGCCACTTATGAAAAAAGAGTCGGTGAGATTGCCTATATCTTCTGCTCGGACGAGAAAATCCTTGAAGTAAACCGCCGGTATCTCCAACACGATTATTACACGGACATCATCACCTTTGACTATTGCGAAGGTAATCGCCTGAGCGGTGATCTTTTTATCAGCCTCGACACGGTACGTACCAATGCCGAACAGTTTGCCGGCAATGATTATGAACGGGAACTATATCGTGTCATTATTCACGGCATCCTGCACCTATGCGGCATCAATGATAAAGGTCCGGGAGAGCGGGAGATTATGGAAGCAGCCGAAAACAAAGCGCTCGCTATGCGATAAAGGATAAGAAGCAAAATATAACACATTATTAATCAATAAATTAAACCTAATACAAATAATATATTTCTAACACTTTTCGAGTAAAAAGTATTAGAAATACAACTAGTATATTAGCATTAATAAGTAAAAATGCACTGCTATCTTACAAAAAGCTCCATACTTCCTTAATATTACATCCAAAATAAACATAATACCCCTTCTTTCAATTCATTGTTTTATCCTATACATAATCCTCCTTTATTATATTCTTTAAAAGGAAGAGAGGTTCTATAAGCTGCGAGTCTGCATTACGCACAAGGAATACGGAAGGTTTCAAAGGAAGTATTTCCTAAGAATTCACAAGGAAAAGAGGGAAATTGCGGCTACAAAATAACTTTTTAGTACCTTTGCAAGGTTTTAAAAGAGATTGAACGAATGGAGTTTAAGTATGACGTTATTGTAATCGGCGCCGGGCATGCCGGCTGCCGCAAATCTGGGCTCAAAGACCTGTCTTATCACAATGGACATGAATAAAATAGGCCAAATGAGTTGTAACCCTGCCGTCGGCGGCATTGCCAAAGGACAGATTGTACGCGAAATAGACGCTTTAGGCGGATATATGGGATTGGTTACCGATAAAACAGCTATCCAGTTCCGCATATTAAACCGTTCCAAAGGCCCTGCCATGTGGAGCCCGCGTGCGCAATGCGACCGTAACAAATTCATTTGGGCATGGCGTGAAATCCTGGAGAATACTCCCAACCTGCACATCTGGCAAGACACCGTATGCGAAATTCTCGTTGAAAACGGTGAGGTAGTTGGGCTCACCACCCTTTGGGGAGTAACTTTCCGCGCCAAATGCGTTGTACTGACTGCCGGAACTTTCCTGAACGGATTGATGCACGTAGGACACACCATGCTTCCGGGTGGGCGTATGGCAGAACCCTCATCATATCAACTGACCGAATCCATCGCCCGACATGGCATCACATACGGACGAATGAAAACGGGAACTCCCGTACGCATCGACGGACGGAGCGTACACTACGAAGATATGGACATTCAAGACGGGGAAAACGACTTCCACAAGTTCTCCTTTATGAACAACGGCGTACGCCATTTGAAGCAACTCCCATGCTGGACTTGTTTTACCAACGAGGAAGCGCATCGTATCCTTCGTGAAGGATTGCCGGACTCTCCCCTTTTCAACGGACAGATTCAAAGTATAGGCCCCCGTTATTGCCCCAGCATAGAAACCAAAATCGTAACCTTCCCCGACAAAGAACAGCACCAGCTTTTCCTGGAACCGGAAGGTGAAACGACACAGGAACTTTACCTGAACGGCTTTTCTTCTTCCTTGCCGATGGACATACAGATTGAAGCGCTGAAAAAGATTCCCGCATTCCGCGATCTCGTTATTTACCGTCCCGGCTACGCCATAGAATATGACTTCTTCGACCCTACACAACTAAAACACACGTTGGAAACGAAGAAAATCAAAAACCTTTTCTTTGCCGGACAAGTAAACGGAACGACCGGTTATGAAGAAGCAGCCGGACAAGGAATCATTGCGGGTATCAACGCACATATCAACTGTCATGGCGGCGAACCTTTTACACTTGCACGCGACGAAGCATATATAGGCGTATTAATCGACGATTTGGTAACCAAAGGTGTTGACGAACCTTACCGCATGTTTACTTCACGTGCGGAATATCGCATCCTTCTCCGTATGGATGATGCCGATATGAGACTTACCGAAAGATCCTGGAAACTGGGGCTTGCCCAAAAAGACCGCTACGAATTATTAAGAAGTAAACGTGAAGCCGTTACAAACATTATAGAGTTTACCCGGAATTATTCGATGAAACCGACACTAATAAACCCGGTATTGGAACAACTCGGTACTACTCCACTCCGTCAGGGATGCAAATTGATAGACCTAATAAATCGTCCGCAAGTAACTTTGGAAAATATGGCAGAGCATGTCAGCGCTTTCCGTCGGGAACTGGATAAAATTACGGACAGAAAAGATGAAATTATCGAAGCGGCAGAAATACTTATAAAATACGAGGGCTACATCGGACGTGAACGAATCATAGCAGATAAGCTGGCACGATTGGAAAGTATAAAAATTAAAGGGAAGTTTGATTATAATTCCATTCAATCCCTTTCCACCGAAGCCCGACAGAAGTTAGTTAAGATCGACCCGGAGACAATAGCCCAAGCAAGCCGAATTCCGGGAGTATCGCCGAGTGACATCAACGTATTACTGGTACTTTGCGGGAGATAAGCGCTAACGTTCCACGTGAAACAAAGAATTCAATAAACGTATTAAATAAATTGATTATGAGCAAAGAAACACTTGCCAAGAACATTCGGGAAATTCCCGACTTTCCAATCCCCGGAATTTTATTCTACGACGTAACTACACTGTTTAAAAACCCGTCTGCACTGCAAGAACTTTCGGATACCTTGTATGAAATGTACAAGGATAAAGGAATAACCAAAGTAGTAGGTATAGAATCCAGAGGCTTTATCATGGGGCCCATTCTTGCTACCCGTTTAGGTGCCGGATTCGTTCCCATGCGTAAACCCGGAAAACTACCGGCAGAAACAATCGAGGAAAGCTACGATAAAGAATACGGCAAAGATACGGTACAGATACACAAAGATGCTATCGAACCGGATGATGTCGTATTATTGCATGACGACCTCCTGGCTACAGGTGGAACCATGGAAGCAGCCTGCAAATTGGTGAAAAAAATGAATCCACAAAAGATATACGTAAACTTCATTATTGAATTGAAAGACTTACATGGAAAAGACTTATTCAGTAAAGATGTAAATGTAGAATCCGTATTGACTCTGTAAAAGGATAGGGTGATAAAGAGGTAAAATGGCAACCACCGCGTCGCTGCATCCGCCCCCTTTACCACCTTACCGCTTTATCACCTTATCATCTTTTGTTATCAATGGAAGAGCTAAAAACAAATGATTATCTGAAAGGCATCGTTCTGAACCTTCCCGAAAGCCCCGGTATTTATCAATGTCTGAATGCCGAGGGCACGATTATATATGTAGGGAAAGCGAAAAACTTAAAACGCCGAGTATCTTCCTATTTCAACAGAGAACATGAACCGGGAAAAACGCGTGTATTGGTTAGCAAGATTGCAGATATCCGGTATATCGTGGTCAATACGGAAGAGGATGCTTTGCTCCTGGAGAACAATCTTATCAAGAAATACAAACCTCGCTATAATGTGTTGCTGAAAGACGATAAGACCTATCCGTCTATCTGCGTGCAGAACGAGTATTTCCCTCGCGTATTCAAAACACGGAGAATTATACGTAACGGCTCTTCCTACTATGGCCCATACAGCCATATACCATCCATGTATGCAGTACTCGATCTTATTAAACATTTGTACCCGTTACGCACCTGTAACCTAAATCTTTCTCCCGAAAACATTCGGGCCGGGAAATTCAATGTATGTCTGGAATACCACATCAAAAACTGTGCAGGACCATGTATAGGCAAGCAAAATCAGGAAGAGTACCTTAAAAACATCGCTGAAATAAAAGAAATACTCAAAGGCAACACTCAAGAAATAGAGCGAATGCTATATCAGCAGATGCAGGAACTTGCTGCGGAAATGAAGTTTGAGGAGGCACAGAAAATCAAAGAGAAATACCTGTTATTAGAGAACTACCGCTCTAAGTCAGAGGTGGTAAGCAACGTATTGCACAATATTGACGTATTCTCCATTGAAGAAGACAATGACGAAAAATCCGCATTCATCAACTATCTGCATATTACAAACGGAGCGATCAACCAAGCTTTCACTTTCGAATACAAGAAACGGCTGAACGAAACAAAAGAGGAGCTTCTTTCATTGGGTATTATTGAGATGCGCGAACGGTATAAGAGCCTTTCCCGCGAAATCATCGTACCTTTTGAGTTGGATATGGAACTTAAAGATGTCACCTTTACCATCCCGCAACGCGGTGACAAGAAAAAGCTGCTCGAGCTTTCCATCCTTAATGTAAAACAATACAAAGCCGACCGTTTGAAACAAGCGGAAAAGCTGAATCCGGAACAACGCACAGTACGCCTTTTAAAAGAAATTCAGCAGGAATTGCACCTCGACAGGTTGCCTATGCAGATAGAGTGCTTTGACAACTCCAACATTCAAGGTTCTGATCCTGTTGCGGCATGCGTTGTCTTTATTAAAGGAAAGCCGTCTAAAAAAGACTATCGGAAATATAATATCAAAACCGTGGAAGGGCCCGACGACTATGCGTCCATGAAAGAGGCTGTCAAACGGCGTTATCAGCGTGCTATCGAAGAGAACTCTCCTCTACCCGACCTTCTTATCACCGACGGAGGAAAAGGGCAAATGAGCGCCGTAAAAGAGATTATTGATGAGCTGAACCTCGATATCCCTATTGCCGGACTTGCCAAAGACGGGAAACATCGCACATCGGAACTGCTGTACGGTTTCCCGCCGCAGACAATCGGACTCAAACAAAACTCTCCCCTTTTCCGCCTGCTGACGCAGATACAGGACGAAGTACACAGATTTGCCATTACTTTCCATCGCGACAAGCGCAGCAAACGGCAGGTAGCTTCGGCCTTAGACGAGATAAAAGGGATCGGAGACAAAACCAAGAATGCCCTGCTAAAGGAATTCAAGAGTGTAAAACGCATCAAAGAAGCACCGGCGGAGGCGATTATCAAGGTAGTTGGCGAAGCAAAAGCAAAAATCATAAAGGAGTATTTCACAGGTAAATAGTCTTTCAACACAAATTCCGGTCTTATACCGTGACAATCACGAATTTATTCGTAACTTTGCAACCCGCAAAATTAATTTTTTAGAACTAAAACATGAGAGTAGTTATACAACGTACCGGACATGCGTCTGTCACTATCAACGGAACTTGTAAGTCTGCCATTCAAAAAGGATTTATGATACTGGTAGGCATAGAAGAAACGGACGACAAGGAGGATATCGACTGGTTGTGTAAAAAGATTGTCAACCTGCGTGTCTTTGACGACGAGAATGGCGTTATGAATAAATCCATACTCGACATCAACGGTGACATACTGGTAATCAGCCAGTTCACGCTGCATGCATCAACCAAGAAAGGTAATCGTCCCTCTTATATCCGGGCAGCGAAACCGGAAATTTCTGTTCCGTTGTACGAACAATTTTGCAAAGAATTGAGTTTAGCATTAGGTAAAGAAATAGGTACCGGTGAATTTGGAGCCGATATGAAAGTAGAATTATTGAACGATGGCCCTGTGACCATCTGTATGGATACAAAAAATAAGGAATAATGACATTAAAAGAAGCACAACAAGAGGTAGATTTCTGGATCAAGAAATATGGAGTACGTTACTTTAGCGAGCTCACCAATATGGCCATATTGACCGAAGAAGTAGGTGAATTGGCACGAGTTATGGCACGCAAATATGGCGACCAGTCTTTCAAGAAAGGAGAAGAAGACAACGTTGAGGAAGAAATTGCAGACGTCCTTTGGGTACTTCTCTGCATTGCAAATCAGACCGGGGTTGATATCACCGAGGCCTTTGCACGCAGCATAGAGAAGAAGACCAAACGCGACCAAACAAGACATATCAATAACCCTAAATTATCTGACCATGGAGAATAATGAATCCACCCAGAGCAAGTATGATGCCGCCTTGGCGAAGTACAACACCAATCTGAACGATGCGGAAATAGCTGCGGAAGTAGCTAAAATAATCGCAGAGAAAGTGCCTGCCAACAACACTCCGGAAGTAAAGAAATTCCTGTTCAACTGCATCGACCTTACCACTCTCAACAGTACGGACAGCGATGAAAGCGTCATGAAGTTTACTCAGAAAGTAAACCAGTTTGACGAAGAATTTCCCGATTTGAAGAACGTGGCGGCTATTTGTGTATATCCCAACTTTGCGGAAGTAGTAAAAGATACGCTGGAAGTGGAGGATGTAAAGATAGCCTGCGTATCGGCAGGGTTCCCCTCTTCACAGACTTTTATAGAAGTAAAGGTAGCCGAAACAGCCATGGCAATCATGGAAGGAGCCGATGAAATAGATATCGTAATTTCCATAGGAAAGTTCCTCAGCGGAGATTATGAAACCATGTGTGATGAAATACAAGAGCTGAAAGCTACCTGTAAGGAGCATCACTTGAAAGTAATCCTGGAAACCGGAGCTTTGAAAACGGCAGCCAACATCAAGAAAGCCTCTATCCTATCCATGTATGCAGGAGCCGATTTCATCAAAACTTCTACCGGAAAACAGCAGCCTGCCGCCACTCCGGAAGCAGCATACGTAATGTGTCAGGCTATCAAGGAATACCATGCGCTGACGGGTAATAAGATAGGTTTCAAACCGGCAGGTGGTATCAACTGCGTAAACGACGCATTAATTTATTATACCATTGTAAAAGAAGTGCTGGGTGAGGAATGGCTGAATAACGAACTGTTCCGCCTGGGTACAAGCCGTTTGGCAAATCTTCTACTTTCGGAAATCAAAGGCGAGGAAATGAAGTTCTTTTAAGAACCGCCACCAAATAAAAAGATAAGTTTCTCATCCTGTCATTCTTCGCTCCGCTTTGAATGGCAGGATGAAATTATTTTTCACGTTCCACTACATAATCCAGATAACAGACAAGCGCTTTCTTGACATCCGTATCCTCCATGGAAGCCAATAACGAAAGTGCCTTTTCTTTGAATTCCACCATGACTTTCGTAGCGTATTCAATGCCGCCATGCTCTTTGGTAAACTCAATCAATCGGGCTATTTCACCAGTTGTCGCCGTTCCGTTCTTCACTTTTACGGCAATCTCTTTTGCTTGTTTATCATGCGTTGAATTAAGGGCATACAATGCAGGCAAGGTCAGCTTTCCTTCCAGCATATCATTACCGGTAGGCTTACCTATTTCCTTACTTTCATAATAATCGAATATATCGTCTTTAATCTGAAAGCAAAGACCGATATATTCGCCAAAGAGACGTGCATATTCCGCCTTTTCATCGCTGGCTCCCACCGAAAGCGCACCTGCCTTCATACAGGCTGCAAACAGTACAGCCGTCTTCTTGCGAATGACGTCAAAGTAAATATCTTCGGAATATTCGGGATTACTGACATTGGAAAGCTGCAACAGCTCCCCTTCCGCCAAGTCCTGCCCCAAGTTTGAAACAACATCTATAATGGCGTAATTACGTGTCATCCCTACTTCCACCAAAGCCGTTGCCAGCAAATAATCCCCCGTAAGCACAGCCACCTTATTATTAAAGATAGCATTTACAGAGAGCTGTCCCCGACGTTCGGTGCTTTCATCCACTACATCATCATGCACCAGACTTGCCGTATGCAGGAGTTCCAAGGCAACCGCGGCATGGAGCGTTGCCGGACAAATCTCATTATACAGCTTCGCGGCAAGCAAAACCAGAATCGGACGCATCATCTTCCCATTCTTCTGCCGTATATGCGCAATTACGCTATTCAGCAAAAGATTAGAACTGGAAAGGCAACTGTCAAAATGCTTTTTGAAGTCTTCCAACTCCGCAGAAATCGGGGATTTTATGAGGGATATACTGTCCATACATCGCTATTTGAGCACAAAAATAGTAATAAAACAGTTAATACGGTATTTTTTTGTACTTTTACCATGAAAAAAAGGATAAATCTATGAATTCAACCGATAAACTTTTCTTGCTTGATGCCTACGCATTGATATATCGTGCTTATTATGCATTCATCAAAAATCCGCGAATCAACTCCAAAGGATTCAATACTTCCGCCATTTTAGGGTTTGTAAATACCCTCGAAGAAGTACTGAAAAAGGAGAATCCTACGCACATAGGAGTAGCTTTTGATCCTTCGGGGCCGACATTCCGCCACGAAGCTTACGAACAATATAAGGCGCAACGGGAAGAAACTCCCGAAGCTATCCGCCTTTCCGTACCTATCATAAAAGACATTATCCGCGCTTACCGCATTCCCATCCTGGAAGTCCCCGGTTATGAAGCCGATGATGTGATAGGTACCCTTGCCACCGAAGCCGGAAAGCAAGGTATCACCACCTATATGATGACCCCCGATAAAGACTACGGCCAACTGGTATCGGACAACGTGTTTATGTACCGTCCCAAACATAGCGGCGGATTTGAAGTCATGGGCATCGAGGAGATAAAAGCCAAATTCGATATCCAGTCCACAGAACAAGTCATCGATATGCTGGGACTGATGGGAGACTCTTCCGACAATATCCCCGGCTGTCCGGGCGTGGGCGAGAAAACCGCGCAGAAACTGGTAGCGGAATTCGGCAGCATCGAAAACCTGCTTGCCCATACCGACCAATTGAAAGGCGCGCTTAAAACCAAAGTAGAGGCAAACCGGGAAATGATTACTTTCTCCAAATTTCTTGCGACCATCAAAGTGGATGTGCCCATCAAGCTCGACATGAATACACTCGTCCGCGAAGAACCGAACGAAGAAGAACTTCGTAAGATTTTCGAAGAGTTGGAATTTCGCACGCTCATCAACCGTGTTCTGAAAAAGACGGATGCTCCCCTTCCCTCTTCTTCCAATTCCGCCGCACCCGATCCTTATGCCGGAACTCTGTTTGCCCAACCGACCGGGAGTGCAACTCCCGAAAATAACGGTCCCGTTCAAGGCGATTTGTTTGCAAATTTTGCAGGCGACGGGACGGATGGCGCAAAAAAATCAAATCTCACGCGCTTAGAAATGCTCGATGTAGACTACCAACTCATTGATACAGAAGAAAAAAGAAAGGAAATTATTCAAAAGTTACTTACAACTGAAATTCTCTCAATAGATACTGAAACTACCGGAACCGAACCAATGGAAGCCGAATTGGTGGGAATGAGCTTCAGTGACGCCGAAAACCGGGCTTACTATGTACCTGTTCCTGCAAATCGTGACGAGGCGTTAAAAATCGTAAACGAGCTTCGTCCTCTTTACGAAAATGAAAATTCCATGAAAGTAGGGCAAAATATCAAATACGATATGATTGTTCTCCAAAATTACGGAGTACAAGTAAAAGGGAAACTCTTCGACACCATGCTCGCCCATTATGTATTGCAACCGGAACTTCGGCACAACATGGACTACCTTGCCGAAATCTACCTGCAATATCAAACCATCCACATTGATGAACTCATCGGAGCCAGAGGCAAAAACCAAAAGAATATGCGCGATCTTCCGGCGGAAGATGTCTATCGTTACGCTTGCGAAGATGCGGACGTTACCTTAAAACTGAAGAACGTACTTGAAAAAGAATTGAAAGAACAGTCCGCCGAGCATCTCTTTTATGAAATCGAAATGCCGCTTGTACCGGTACTCGTCAATATCGAAAGCAATGGAGTGCGCATCGACACAGAAGCTCTCAGGCAATCGTCCGAACATTTCACGCTCCGTCTGCAGGAAATTGAAAAAGAAATCTATGCGCTGGCAGGCGGCGAAACCTTCAATATCGCCTCACCCAAACAAGTAGGCGAAGTATTGTTTGACAGACTCAAAATCGTAGACAAAGCCAAAAAAACCAAGACAGGCCAATATGTTACCTCCGAAGAAGTGCTTGAAAGTCTCCGGAGTAAGCACGCAATCATTGGCAAGATACTTGAGTACCGCGGACTGAAGAAGCTGTTAAGCACCTATATCGATGCATTGCCTCAGTTGATAAACCCACGTACGGGACGTATCCATACCTCCTTCAATCAAGCGGTGACCGCTACCGGACGACTCAGTTCCAGCAATCCGAACCTGCAGAATATCCCCATTCGTGACGAGGACGGCAAAGAAATCCGTAAAGCCTTCATTCCCGATGACGGATGCGAATTCTTCTCCGCCGACTACTCACAGATTGAACTGCGCATTATGGCGCATCTGAGCCAAGACAAGAATATGATTGACGCTTTCCTCAGCGGTTACGACATTCATGCAGCCACGGCCGCTAAAATATACAAGGTGGATATTAACGATGTAACGGCCGATATGCGCCGTAAAGCCAAAACCGCCAACTTCGGTATTATCTACGGCATCTCCGTATTCGGACTGGCGGAACGTATGAACGTTCCCCGCCAGGAAGCCAAAGAACTGATAGACGGATATTTCGAAACTTATCCGCAAGTCAAAGAATATATGGACAGAAGCATACAGGTGGCACGCGAAAACGGATATGTAGAAACCATCTTCCACCGCAAACGCTTCCTGCCCGATATCAACTCACGCAATGCCGTAGTACGCGGTTATGCAGAGCGCAATGCCATCAACGCTCCTATCCAGGGAAGCGCTGCCGACATCATCAAAGTAGCCATGTCACTCATCTATCAACGCCTTCAAAGTAACAATTTGAAAGCAAAGATGATCTTACAGGTCCATGACGAACTGAATTTCAGCGTTCCCGAGGCAGAAAAAGAGATTATACAGAAAATTGTAATCGAAGAGATGGAGCGGGCATATCGCATGCTGGTACCCCTGAAAGCCGATTGCGGTTGGGGAAAGAACTGGTTGGAAGCACACTGATCTACTTAATATTAGACACATAATAGACCACTTTGCTATGCTTTAATTTTCTATTGTGTGTCTAATCATCTTTTCAAATAATTATTTATAAGCTGAGTCACACTTTTCACTTAAGACATCCCCTAAAGAGAGATTAAATATCTTAGCCTTAACCCATGCTGTAAAATCAAATCTCCGCAAAATTTGAATTTCATACTTATCTTCATACAAAGCATGAACTTCCTCTTCTACATTTTTCCATATTTCCACTCGTTTTTTTCGATTTTTATCTGCAAAAGAGTAATTCAAAAATTTGAGTAAAAAAGATTCCACTTTCAAATTATATCCCTTATTCTTAGACATTTCCCGCTTAATAGAACGAATTTCAGATTGAATATAGTCTACATCTCCTAGCTCGTAATGAATCATAACATTTACAATTCTAATAGTACGAAATAACGGAAGAGAATATAAATGGCCTCTGCCAATGGCTGTACTTAATCGTTTTCTAGCTTTCCTATACTCTTCATTCCCCAAATGAGTTAAAGCAATATACAATGACATCTCTGCCTGTTGTTGTTCCTTCAATAATAATATTTTATCAATTAATGATACTTGATATTCATCAATCCATATTCCTGCTCTCTTAAAGTTACCTACATCAATAAATGAAAATAGTCGATAAATAAAGATCACATACGTTACATTTAACTGAAAACTGGATGATGGTGAGGACAACTTTGCTAACTTTTCAATAAAATAATCCATACCCTCGTAATTATGCATGATACGTAAGCTTTCCAACATACCTTCTACTGTCATTAAGTAATAGACCGGAGGATTATTCCATAAGTGACTATTCTCTTCAAAAAGCTTATTTAATTCTACAAATGAATTAAACGCTGCTTTATAATCTCCTACTGTAATAAAGTAATTAGCTTGGAATAACTGATGATTCTTTTTTATCTCAAAGTTTTCAATACCTGCACTTGCTACAATACTTATTTCACTAGTTACCAAATCATCTAAATCTTGGGTTTCTTTCAAAGATCGTGACGCCCCCTTGTTTATCATCCTATATTTTAACAATTCATATAATGAAGATTGTTCATTCAACTGACGAATATTTTTTAATGTATTATTCATCTTATATTGTTTATTCAATAATTTTTGTTCATCCACATTCTCAAAATCCAATGTCAGAAGATAATTCAATTCCAACCTTTGAGCTACTAATAATGCAAAGTTATTTTCGTAATAAATCGCTTTTTCTTTTACTTTCCTCAATACATGAAAACATTCCTTATACATAGATTTCTCATACAAAACCCTCGCATGCAATAATTCATTGAATAAGAGATAATAACTATCTTGTTCTGTTCGTATACGAGTCAATATACTGATTAGCAAATCAAACAAATAGATAACAACCGTATTAAATGAAGAGGTAGGTTTAGCAGTAAGAAAAGATTTTTTCAATTCTTCAGGATCACTAATCTTTTTATCATCAATTAACCTAAAAAGAAAGATATAATCTTTTTCTGATTTATTGGAAATATACAAAGAAAACTCTTTTTTCTCTTGTTTTGTAAGATTATTAACCAACTGAATAAGTGATTTCGACTTTAACATAGTATTAGCATATTTTTTGACATACATTTTTGCGATAGCAAGGTAAAGAAAAAAATGAAAATAAGTAATATTCAAATGTAATAATATAGGGAGTATCAATATTACAAATATAATATTTTATATTAAAATACCAATATTATAAATTGTATATCAACTATTTAACTAAATAAATTTATAAATATATCTAATTTACTAGTATTAAAAATAATTATTTTTTGTTTGCTTATATACTAAGTATCGTATACTTTTGAAATAGAAAAAGAAAGCACAATATTCAATTATTCAATCTTAAAACTAATAAAGTAACCATGAGCAAAGATATCATTGTAATAGGCAGTTGTAATACAGATATGGTCATCAAAGCTGACCGTCTTCCTGTACCAGGAGAAACAATCATAGGCGGTAGTTTCATGATGAATCCCGGAGGCAAAGGAGCCAACCAGGCTGTAGCCGCTGCCAGATTGAAAGGAAATGTGCATTTCATAGCCAAAACCGGAAATGACTTGTTCGGCAAACGTTCCATAGAACAGTACGAAGACGAAGGTATTCATGTTGAGAATATCTATTCAGACCCCACACTCCCATCGGGCGTAGCATTAATTATGGTGGATATGAACGGAGAAAACAGCATTGCCATCGCTTCCGGAGCCAATGGTTCATTGAGTCCCGAAGACATCCGGAAGGCACAGCCTACCATAGAAAAAGGCGATATCCTGCTGATGCAATTGGAAATCCCTATTGAAACAGTGGAATATGCCGCCCAGATAGCCAGCGAACAAGGTATCAAGGTGATACTGAACCCTGCACCTGCCCGCGCACTCTCCAATAAACTACTACAGAACCTGTACATGATCATTCCCAATGAAACGGAAGCTGAAATCCTCTCAGGTATCAAAGTAACCAATTGGGAAAGCGCACGCAAGGCTGCGGATATCATCAGTGCCAAAGGAGTGGACATCGTAGTTATCACCCTTGGTTCCAAAGGAGCATTGATCAAAGAAAAAGATACATTCCATGAAGTACCCGTGCCTAAAGTCAAAGCCGTAGACACAACAGCTGCGGGAGATACTTTCTGTGGCGCATTGTGTGTTGCTTTATCCGAAGATGTAAATGTGTTGGATGCAGTTAAATTCGCCAATAAATGTGCGTCCATCACTGTGACCCGAATGGGAGCCCAACCCTCCCTACCCTATCGTAAAGAAATTGATGTTTTATAAATAGTAATTTTAAAATCTAATACCATGTTTATAGTCGACAGTTATTCATTAGCAGTTATTTTCTGCGTTGTCACGATGCTCTGTTGGGGTTCGTGGGGTAATACACAGAAACTTGCCGGGAAAACCTGGCGTTACGAATTGTTCTACTGGGATTACGTAATCGGTATCCTTGCCTTCTCTCTCCTCTTAGGTTTCACTCTGGGCAGCACGGGAGATGCCGGACGCGGTTTTGTTGAAGATTTGAAGCAGATCAGTATGGAGAACTATGCAAGTGCTTTTGCAGGGGGCGTCATATTCAATCTGTCCAACATCCTTTTATCAGCTTCCGTCTCTATGGCAGGGCTTACGGTAGCATTCCCGTTAGGAGTCGGCATAGCCTTGGTATTAGGTGTTTTCGTCAATTATTTCGGTGAACCTAAAGGCGATGCAGTAATCCTGTTCAGTGGTGTGGCACTCGTCGTATTGGCTATCATATTTAATGCCATAGCTGCCGGAAAGATGAATCAGAAAGGAAGCAGCATCAATAAGAAAGGGATTATCATTGCCATTATAGCCGGTATACTGATGTCTTTCTTCTATCGGTTTGTTGCTGCCGCCATGGACTTGAACAATTTTGAGTCACCTACCCCCACAATGGCTACTCCGTATTCAGCATTCTTTATATTCGCAATAGGTATCTTCATAAGTAATTTCATTATCAATACCATCGTGATGAAAAAACCGTTTGTAGGTACTCCCGTGAGCTATAAGGAGTATTTCCAAGGCAAGTTCAGCACACACATGGTCGGAGTGCTGGGAGGAGCTATTTGGGGATTGGGTACGGCTCTCAGTTATATTGCAGCAGGAAAAGCCGGTGCAGCTATCTCTTACGCATTAGGACAAGGAGCACCCATGATCGCAGCCCTGTGGGGCATATTTATCTGGAAAGAATTCAAAGGTTCTTCCCGCGCGGTAAATATTCTTCTGGCTTGTATGTTCGTTCTGTTTATATCCGGTTTAGGAGCAATTATCATCTCCGGAGCCAATTAACCGGCTCCTCACTCTTATTAATAAACGCTTTCTTTTTCTACTTCTCACGGAGTGAAAAAGGAGAAGAGAATTGCCTGAACTAAAATATATTTTTCGTTCAACCTCTAAAATTTTAATACATGAGACCAATTCAAATAATAGTATTCTGTCTATGCATGTGCTCGCTCAATTTGTACGCACAAGTCAGCGTCACAGGTACTGTAAACGATAATACCGGGGAAAGCCTTCCCGGAGTATCCATTCTGGCGAAGGACGGTAACCGTACCTTTGGAACCACCACCGACATCAACGGTAGATATGAAATAAGAGTAAATCAAGGTGCTATCCTCGAATTCAGCTTTATCGGATTTGCTATTCAGAAAGTAAAAGTAGGAACTAACCACACCATTAACATTGTGTTAGAACCTGAAAATAAAATATTGGATGAAGTAGTTGTAATTGGTTATGGTTCTGTTAAAAAGAAAGACCTCCTTGGTTCTATCTCTACTGTGAAAGAAGATGCTCTAACCGAACGTATTTCAGGCAATGTCGTAGAAGCCATGCGTGGACTTACTTCCGGCGTAAAAATTACAAGTAGCGGACAACCGGGCTCTAGTGCTACTATCAATATTCGCGGACTAGGCAGCCTCACTAACAATAATCCACTATTTATTATCGATGGCGCCTATGGTGGCAATGATTTAGGTGTCAATATAGAAGATATCGAATCTATCCAAGTATTAAAAGATGCCTCTTCAGCAGCTATTTATGGCTCTCGTGCAGCCAATGGAGTTGTAATCATCACTACCAAACAAGGTAAAGAAGGTGAACTAAAAGTAAAGTTCGATTCCCAATTAACGCTGAGCTGGTTACCTCGCTATGACCTAATGGATGCGGAAACTTACAGAATTTACGATGATCGGGCCTATGATGAAGCTATTCTAGCAGGAGTTGCAGATATCACAAAACGCCAAAATCATTACGATGGAAATACAGATTGGCAAGACGAGATGTTAGATACAGGTATGTTACAGAACTATAATGTTTCACTCTCTGGTGGCTCCAAAACAATAAAGTACTACGCATCTCTAAATCGTATGGTTGATGATGGTGCTCTCTATCGTACTGGTTACGACAAATACGGTTTCCGTATCAACACTAGTGGACAAAAAGGTATTTTTTCATATGGCGAGAATTTCTATTATACTAAATCAGACCGAAAAATACTAAACGGAAATCCTTGGAGTGATTTTATCGGTATGCCCCCCACCATCCCAGTATATGACGAATCACATGCCGGAGGATACGGATATGGCGATGTAGACCATGCCAATTCTTATGGACTAAATCCTATAGCTATGCAAGATTTATATATACAAAATAATGAAGAAGAGTATCTAACTGGGAATATATACGGACAACTCTCTTTTTTCGGTATGTTTGATGCCAAACTAAATGTTGCTTACAAAAGTTATATGGGCATTACGAACTCATTACGTAAAAAAGGAAACTGGACAATGGGACAAGGAGATGATGCAGCAAGCTTGGGTTACGATAGTGCCAAGAATCATGATATACTGATTGAGCAAACCTACAATTTTAAGCATAAATTCGGTAAACATGATGTGAATGCGCTGTTTGGTATCACTTACAATAAGTTCCACGAAGAAAAGCGTTGGATTACCAAACTCGATCCATTGATGATAGGCGACAAGTACATCACATCTCTGGATGCTGCCACCGGAAATACCCCCGCAGGCGGTAGCTATGGCGAATCAGCATTGATATCCTATCTCGGACGTATCAACTACTCCTATGCCGACAAATACCTGGCACAAGTAACAGCCCGTCGTGACGGTACTTCCCGCCTACCTAAGAATGACCGCTGGGGAAACTTCCTTTCCGTTTCATTGGGCTGGCGCATCAGTGGCGAGAAGTTCTTCAATGTACCCTGGATTGATGACCTGAAAATACGTGCCAATTACGGTACTCTCGGTAACAGTAGTATCGGTTATTGGGATTACCAGTCCACCATCAACACAGCTCCGCGTGCCGTATTCGGAAGCCCGGAAAACATATTGATTGGTATGACTCAATCTCAATTAACCAACAACGACCTGGTTTGGGAGAAGAAGACAACCGCTAACGTCGGTTTCGACCTGGTTGCATTCAATAACCGTTTCCGTTTAAGTGCTGAGTATTTCTATTCAAAGAGTAAAGACCTCTTGGTTTACCTCCCCATCCTGATGAGTTCGGGTAATGAAGGTGGTGCACCTGCCGTGAATGCCGGCAGCCTGGAAAATAAAGGATTCGAAATGGAAATCGGCTGGAACGATCAGATTCGCGACTTTGCTTACTCCGCTTCACTGAACATTTCGCATATTAAGAATAAAGTACTTGATTTGGGATACGGACAAACAGTCTACAATACGACTCTTGCCAAAACCGTAATTGGTGAACCGCTCGGTATGTGGTATCTCTACAAGATGAATGGTATCTTCCAGTCAGAAGAAGAAGTACGGAACTACGTAAACTCAGAAGGTAAGATCATACAACCTAATGCTTTGCCGGGTGATATTAAGTATGACGACTATAACGGCGACGGTAACATATCATCCGAAGACCGTCAGATAGTAGGCAGCCCCTGGCCCAAACTTGAATTAGGAATAAGTCTCGGTGCATCCTACAAAGGCTTCGACCTGAACATCAACGGTTACGGTCGCTTCGGACAGAAAGTATGGAACGGTTCGGCATCAGCAGCCGGTGACTTTGCCAACAATCAGAACAACTTCAACGGTATTATCCCTTGGACACAAGAGCACCCGGTCAACGACCGTCCACGTATTGTATACGGAGACTCCCGCAACAGTCGAAGCGATCAGGACCGCTGGTTGGAAAACGGTTCATTCTTCCGCCTGAGCGATATTACGTTAGGCTATACAGTACCTACCCGTTACATTAAGAAGATCGGATTGGAAAGACTCCGTGCATCGGTTACTTTACAGAACCTGGTGACCTTTACCGGATACTCCGGTCTGGATCCTGAATTTGCAGACAGCGGCATCTTCACTATGGGAGCAGATTATTGTTCATTCCCTAACCCACGCGCTGTTCAGTTTGCATTATCATTCACCTTCTAAATCCTGCTGAAATGAAAAAAATAGCTCTTTATATATTATGCGGTGTCACGGCATTATTTACGTCGTGCGACCCTTCTTTGCTTGATCTGCAAAATGAAAATACCCTGAGTACAGGCGTATACTGGAAGACGGAATCTGACGTTGAAGCCGGTGTAGTAGCCGTATACGGAATGTTCTACCGTCAGGGAACCTGGACACGTAATATCTACACACAGATGATAGGTATGGCGGACGAAGGCGTAAGTTATGCCGGATGGACCGAATTGAACGAGTACACCAAGTTCATCTTTACCGATTATAACTTTTCAGAAGTCAACGCCAAGATATGGCGGGGAACACTATACAGCCATTTTCCGTGCCAACCAGGTACTGGACAACATTGGCAATGTACCGTTCAGCAATGAAACACACAGGGATGACCTCATTGGACAAACTAAGTTCCTACGTGCTTTCTATTACTTCTATCTTACTGCCTTGTGGGACAATGTACCTCTCGTGTTAAGCACTTCTTCAGCCGCCGATAAGCCTATGCAGGCCACTGCCGATGAAATCTTAACCCAGATAGAAGAAGACCTGGAAGATGCCATCACCAAGCTCCCTTCCACACGTGACGCCAATAACTACGGCCGCCCAACGAAAGGCGCCGCCTACGGATTATTGGCCAAAGCTTATGCACAGCATCACAAATGGGAGGATGCCAAAAGATGCCTCGAATGGCTCGTTGATGGCGAAGGAAAGAACTACTACACACTGGTACCCAATTGGGCTGACAACTTCAGCAACTATACGGAAGATAACAAAGAGTCACTGTATGAGATTCACTTCTCTCTGACCAACAAGGTGGGCTTCGACCAGACAGACAACTACCTGGATCCGAATGCACAACTGGGTACACAGATTGAAATGAACCAGGCTCCTACCGGAATTGGCTGGAACAACATTGAAGCAAGGCGCTGGCTGGTGGACTACTACAAGCGCGAACAAACAACGGATGGAAAGAACGATTCCCGCTTGTTCTACACACTATGGTATGACGGTGCAGCTTCCGACTTCCCCGAATATCCCAACCAGTTGATATACGGCTCTCCATGGAACAGCGACTGGGGTAACCGCGTCTTCATCAAGAAATATAGCACAGATGCCTCCCCACTGTATTATTGGAATGATAATAATTTCCGTTCCTTGCGTTATGCTGATATGCTGTTACTGTATGCCGAAGCACTCAACGAACTGAATACCACACCGCCTTCAAAAGCCATTGAATGCCTCAACCGCGTACGCAACCGTGTCAATCTGCCCAAAATAGAGGATAGCAAATACTACAACGGTTCCCAGATCAGCACCAACAAGGATGCTTTCCGTGAACACCTGAAGATAGAACGCGCCCTGGAGCTTGCCATGGAGTGCGTGCGTTGGGTCGACCTGAAACGTTGGGGCATCAACGACCAGGCCACATTGGACGAATTGAAAGCACGCGACAGCGACTTCAATAACTTTATAATCGATAAATCCATCCGCATGCCAATCCCACAAAGCGAAGTAGACAACAATCCGAATTTGAACCAGAATGACCAATACTAATTAAAGACATTTGAGCTATGATCAATACAAAATACTTAATAGGAGCAGTCATTATACTGCTGACATTATGGGGATGCGGAAACGATTCCGATTATGTCATCGAAAGCAATCCCAATGAGTTCGCCATATTCCCGGTAGCCATACCTGTAAGCGCTGATGGCGGAACTTATGAACTGACGGTCAACGGCAATGAGTCGTGGACAGCCGAACTGACCAATTCCAATAGCTCAGCCCAGGGCTGGTGCACACTGAGTGAAACATCAGGAAGCGGCAGAAAAGTAATCACCGTTACTGTAAAGCCGACCACCTCTTTTGTAAAGAACCGTTCGGTTATCGTTGAAGTAAGCTCCGGTACCCGGATATTAAAATCAAAGGTATTGCAGGAAACAATGGTACTGGGTGAAGACGAAGTGCTGATAAACGGCCTTGTATGGTCTACCAAGAATGTAGGCACTCCGGGAACTTTCGCAACCTCTCCCGATGATATAGGACAACTATATCAGTTCAACCGCAAAGTAGGTTATCCGGCTGGCCCGCAGGACGATCCGGCACCGGCTAACTGGCCTTCCAGCTATACAAACGACGGCACCAACTGGACTACCGAAAACGACCCTTCTCCCGAAGGCTGGCGTGTACCTACCACGGAAGAGATGGCAGCTCTCTGGGAAAAAGGAGCAACATGGGTTACAGCAGCCCAGACCGGATTTAAAACCGACGGTATCATTATCGGTGTTGACGAGGCTACTGCCAAACGTGCCACTAAAGATAACCTGAAACAACTCGGTTGTCTCTTCCTGCCCCAAAGCGGTTGGAGAAATGAAACCGGAATGATGGACCGCACCTGGCTCTGCGCCGTTCGCAGCGGAAATTCATTAAGTCCTACCCACGGCGGCATGTCATTGGGAGATTCCGGCGGTTACCGCGACACATGGGGTTGGGGCGACGGACAAAAAGCACGTGCAGCCATGATCCGGCCTGTCAAAAACATACAAGTCGAGGATTGATTTTATTATTAACGAACTAAATCTAAGGAGATGAACAGCTATAAGACCTATATATACCTTGCCTTACTCACACTCTTGGGTTGCAAGGGCAATGACGGCAATGAGCCGCAGGCACTCACACCGCAAATCCGGTATGAATTCAGCGGCGGTGCCGGGCATTATAACTATGCTCCGAGTATCATAGAAGACCAGTACGGCATCCGGTACGGCTTTGTATGTGAGAATCGTGATCCGTTCAAGATTGTGGACTATGTTTATCTATACAAAGGAATCCCCACGGAGAAAGGCTATGTATGGCAACCCGGCACACAGATCATCGAACCTTCCGAAACAGGTTGGGATAACTGCCACATCTGCGACCCGGACGTACGTGAGTTTAAAACGACTTATAAAGGAGAAACTTACAACTGGATTATGACCTACCTGGGCGTAGACCGCTGGGACTGTAACCACAACCAGATAGGACTGGCCATTTCCAAGAACATCGAAGGCCCGTATATCAAGTTCGACCGGAATCCGCTGGTGGCTTACGAAGATACCACCAAATGGGGTGTGGGACAAAGTACAACAATCGTCAAAGACTCTACAACCATCCTGTTATTCTACACCTCAACCACCGGAAACAGACCTTTCTGTATGCGTGAAATTAAGTTGAATGACCTGGATAACATCGTACTGGGCGAAGAGCGGAAAGTTCCATTCATTGGCGGTAACAGCTATCCTGCCATGTCCGATAAAAATATATACATGGTTTCGGAAACCCGTGTATCCCCCATCAAGGAGATACCGACCTGGGTAGGGGATGTCTGCCGACTGGCATACAAACCAAGAACAGAAGGTTTCTTCACCGAAGAAGACGGATGGATTGAAATAGGCCATGCAGGACCGGAAGAAACAGGATTCCCAAGAAATCACAATCCGGGTATCCTGACGGATACGAAAGGTTACATGCTTAATGACGATGAACTGGTGATGTACTTCACTCCCGCCATGACAGGCGAAAACTGGCTATGGTCATACGACCTGTATTCGGCTACGTTTAATCTCAAAAACTATTTCAAATGAATAAAACAATCCTGCAAATAGTATGCATTGCTCTTATTCTTGCCTTCCCCTGTGGGAAGGCATCAGGGCAATACAAAAAGATTCCCGTAGTAGTAATCACCGACTTATATCATCCGTATCAGGACCCGGGAGATAACATGGACCTCATTATGGGCTTCGGACTGCCCGATGTAGACCTGAAAGCCGTCTTATTGGACATCACAGACGCATTCAGGAAAGATACCGCCGACCATCCCACCCTGTGGAAAGACCCGCGTGGTCCGAGGGAAGCCGGAATTATCCCTGTGGAACAATTAAGTTATATCTTCAACAAAAGGATACCTTATGGCATTGGTCCGCTATCCATGATGAAATCGGAAGAAGACCGGATGGAGTATCTGCCAGGCTATGAGCAGGAGGCAATCGATATACTGCTGGAAGTTCTGAAAAAGAGCAAAGAACCCGTAGAAGTATTGTCATTCGGTTCGGCAAGAATACTGGCAGTTGCCTACAATCGTGCCCCCAAGCTGATGAAACAGAAGATACACAAAATTCATCTGAGTGCCGGGACAGCAAGCAAGAACCATGAATTGGGAAGCGATGCCGGGGCAAATGCTATTCCGGGCGGTGAGTGGAATGTAGCACTGGACGTGTTCGCTTTCAACAGAATATTGAAATCAGATTTACCCGTAGCCATCTATCCATGTGCAGGCAAAGACGGAGGCTTCGTAAAAGACTGTAACAATACCTACTGGAAACTACCCGATATGGATTTTATCCGAAAGATGAATCCCCAATTGCAACGGTATCTTGATTTTGCTTTCACCCAGAAACTGCAATATGACTTCCTCCGTGCCATGAATGCCGACTATCCGGTTGATATAGACCTCAACCGCTACCCCCGTCCGTTCCACGTATGGGAAAGTGCCATCTGGCTGAAAGCAACACAAAGGGAGATCATTTGCACTCCCACCGGAGAATACCGCCTCGTCAAAGAAGGGAAAAGCAACAAAGGCGACCGCATTGTAGCAAATGAACTGCGCCGCTGTAACCTTGATGAGATAAGAGACGACGGACGATTCCAGTTTTCATACACCGATAAGTCTTCCGATAAAGAGATTTACTATCGTCCGGACCTTGACGAGAACGAGAAAGCACTCCAACAAGTGATTCCCGAACTCTATATATCTATTTCACCCAGTCACTAATTTTTTAAATATACCGTCATGAGAAAGAGCAAACTTTATTTGATTGGCTTGTTAGTATTGGCTCTATCAAGCTGCACTTCCAAGAAACAACAAACTGCGGAAGTCACCCCGAATGTACCCAAAATTATTCTGGAAACGGATATAGGTAACGACGTGGACGATGCACTGGCACTGGATATGCTTTACAAGTATCTGGACGCAGGAGATATCGACTTATTAGGCATCACCATCAACAAAGAAGGAACCTATCCGGCCGAATACACCGACATCATGAATACCTGGTACGGCTATCCTCAAATTCCTATCGGAATCATACACAACGGAGCCGACTGTGAGAACGATGCTACAAACTATGCCAAAGCCGTATGCCTCATCCAGAAGGATAACGGTGAACCGGCTTTCAAGCGCTCACTGAAAGGTGACTATAACCAACTGCCGGAAGCACCTGCCCTCTATCGTAAGCTATTGGCACAGCAACCGGACAGTTCCGTTACCATCATCTCCGTAGGTTTCTCCACGAACCTTGCACGCCTGTTGGATACTCCGGCTGACGATGTATCTCCGCTGACAGGAAAAGAGCTTGTTGCCCAAAAAGTAAAACTGCTGTGTACCATGGCAGGCTGTTTCAACAATCCCAACCTGTTTGAATATAATGTAGTGAAAGACATTCCGGCGGCAAAGAAGATATTCTCCGAATGGCCTACCACACTGGTGACCTCTCCTTTCGAAGTAGGTATCGCCATCAACTATCCCGGCAGCAGCATTGAAAACGATTTCGGATGGGCTCCTATGCACCCAATGGTAGAAGCATATAAAAGCTACCAGCAGATGCCTTACGACCGTCCTACATGGGACCTGACTTCCGTATTGTATTCTGTTGAAGGTCCGTCCTATTTCAACGTTTCTCCGGCAGGTAAAATAAACGTAACGGACCAAGGTGCTACTGAATTTACTCCCGATGCCGCAGGAAACCGTTACTACCTGACAGTAGATTCCATTCAGGCTGAGAATATCAAACAACATTTCGTCCAGTTACTGACCAAGCAACCGGCTCACTTCAATAAATAATAAGCATTATGACTAAATATCTATTGGGTTTCATAAGTTTATGGCTCATGTGTTCCTGCTCGGACACCGACCCCGGAGAAACCCCTCCGATAGACCCTCCAACACCTACACCTACCGTAACCATCACAAAACCGGAATTCGTATTCGGTTTCCAAGGCCAAAGCAAGTACTCTTACTGCCCAAGTGCCTTGAAACAAGCTGATGGGACAGTTCACCTATACTTCTGCGGCAATCCGGAAAACCTGATCATGGTCGATAATATCTTCCATATCAAGATCAACCCGGATGGTACACAGACTGCTGCCAAAAGTGTATTGCAGCCTGGTGTATCAGGTTCATGGGACGATCACCATACCTGTGACCCTTCTGTTATCGAAGGTAGCTTCACTTGGAAGAATACTACCTACAAGTATGCCATGTTCTTCCTGAGTAATATGTACGGGGTATATTACAATGAAATCGGTGTCGCGTTCAGCAACGACCTTGATGCAGATAGCTGGGTGAAGTATCCGCAACAGATTGTGAAGAAAACATGGTCGAGCGAAGGTGACCAGGAAATAGGTGGAGGCGGTAAGTCATGGGGAGTAGGCCAGCCTTCTGTCGTATCTTTGGACGGAAAAGGTAAGCTACTGCTGACATATACCGTAGGTGATATCGGTGGTACACGCATCGTCTGGGCCGAAGCAGATTTTAGTAATATGGATACATATTCCATCAGTACCCCGCAAACAATTGTACAGACAGGTTTAAAAGCCATTGACAACCAGTCACAGGATTATACCTGCAACTCGGAATTTGCAATTGACAAGGATGCGGATAAAATCGTCATGATACGTCCGGTACAGCCTATGCCCAGTGATTATCCCAATTACCTGACTTCTTCATTGGAAATAGACTACATGAACCTTTCTGACTTCACCAATCAAAGAGGTAGCTGGACACCGATTTACCGGATCACCCCGAATGATACCGGCTATCCAAGAAACCACAATGCCACTTTGCTGAGGGATAATTTCGGCCACTTACAAGACTGGGAAGAACCGGAATTCTATTTTACGGTCAGCAAGGCAGCCCCCGATGTACAACCTTCGGGCAGCAGCCATGCGGAATGGACGTACCATATCTGGAAAAGCAAAGTAATAAAGTAACAATCTGAAAGCAAAGATGATTTTACAGGTCCATGACGAACTGAATTTCAGCGTTCCCGAAGCAGAAAAAGAGATTATACAGAAAATTGTAATCGAAGAGATGGAACGGGCATATCGCATGCTGGTACCCCTGAAAGCCGATTGCGGTTGGGGAAAGAACTGGTTGGAAGCACACTGATCCGGTCTATAACTTTATTTAACTTACAATCAGAAAGCAACAGAAGTAATCGCTTTAAAATACAGTTTGCTCACCAGAATATCCGGCATCCTCACTGCCGGATATTTTTTATTAATCAATCTTTCCAAAAAGAAAGCATATCCCCTCCGTACAATCTGACATATTGATAAAATAAATCCCTATTATTTTATTTATGTCAATTTATTACGTACATTTGCAGCGTAATCAATGACATATTGATAGAAAATAGCAAGTACAACTCTAAAAACATAAAGCCATGAAAACTTTAAAAACTTTGATTTTATTCTCTTTTCTTTTTGTGTGTGGAATGAGCGCATCGGCAGACAACAAAAGTAACCTTATTTACAATTCGGAAGAAGTGAATGGAGTGAAGGTTGCTGAAACAGTTTATAAGATGGACGGCAGCACGCTTGCCAACTATATGAAGTACAATTATAAGTACGACGACCAGAACCGCATGACAGAAAACGAGGCACTGAAATGGAATGCCGTAAAGAATACATGGACCAATGATATGTGTATCCGTTATGCTTATCAGGGTAAATCGGTTACCACCACCTATTATAAATGGAACAACAAAAAGAATACATACATCCTCATCCCTGAGATGACGGTGACAATGGACAACCCTAACATGTAATCTATTCATTCTCTCTTAAATACACTTTAGTTGCTAACAATAACCCAAAACCTTTCTATAAACTAAAGAGCCGGAATACAAATGTATTCCGGCTCTTTTTGTATTTCCGCCTTCATAAGAGAGAAACGGCAGGCTTTGTGAAATTAGGATGGTGGTGCCATAACAAGTGCATCGCACTCTATAAATAAAGGATAAATTCGCCGCATACCGTCTTGTACGGCACAACGATTTTCTCCCTTTGGTTTATTTCAGATTTTCATTGAAGAAACTTTCTATCTTATTGAAAGGGATTACGCTAAGTCCATCATACAAATCTGTATGGTTTGCGCCTGCGACAACGACAAACTCCTTATTATCGCCTTTCAAAAGGGCATACGTATCTTTACCGAAATAGAACGAATGCGCTTTGTCGCCATGTACAATCATCACCGCGCTTTCCAATTCATCGGCATAGTCAAAGAATTTGAAATTAAGAAAAGGAAGATTGGAGGTAACGTTCCAGCCGTTATTTGAATTGAGCGAACGTTTATGATAGCCACGTGGAGTTTTGTAGTAAGCGTAATAGTCTTTCACGAACCGGGGCGCATCGTCAGGGAGAGGACTGACAACTCCACCTCCCGATTTGTAAAAGCCGCTCTTATAATCTTCGGTACGTTGCGCAACCATAGCCGCACGTTTGAAATTGCGTTGTTCTGCCGTGTTTTCAGAGTCAAAATATCCGTTGGCATTTACGCGTGTCATGTCATACATGGTAGATGCCACAGTAGCTTTTATGCGTGGGTCGTTGATAGCTGCCTGTATAGCTATTCCTCCCCAACCGCAGATACCTAAGATACCGATTTTTTCGGAATCTACATCCTCACGGTTCATCAGGCAATCAACGGCTGCGCTAAAATCTTCCGTGTTAATATCGGGAGAAGCCACATAGCGCGGTTCTCCTCCGCTTTCTCCGGTATATGAGGGATCAAAAGCGATGGTAAGGAAACCTCTTTCGGCAAGCTGTTGGGCATACAATCCGGAAGACTGTTCTTTGACAGCTCCGAACGGTCCGCTGACAGCGATTGCCGGAAGTTTCCCTGAGGCATTTACGGGCGTGTAAAGGTCTGCCGCCAGCGTGATGCCATAACGATTATGGAAAGTTATCTTACTATGGTTTACTTTCTCGCTTTTGGGAAAAGTCTTGTCCCATTCTGAAGTCAGATTAAGTGCATTCATTTGATTGGCAGAATTTGTCTCATCGTTTGTTCTGTTACTATTACATCCCATAAGCATACAGGAACTTATGAAGGAGGTAATAACTGCCGATTTGAAGATTTTGGTATTCATTGTTAGTCGGATTTTATGTTATCAAAGCATGTCCGAATTGCCACCACGACGGGGACTGCTGGACTTTTGAATACAAAAGTAGCGGAAAGCATATCATGGCAGGGTAGATAAATTACGGATATTATAACCCAAATTACATATTCGAAGGAAAGATTACCGTAAATCTGTGGTTGAGGTTATATTATCTGCTATCCGGGTTATGGCTGAATCCATATAAATCACTAATTTTGTATTCTCGAGCAAGAATATAAAAACATGATACCCCAGACACTTATCCGCTACATCGAAACAGAAATCATTCCCCGATATGAACACTTTGACAAGGCTCATAACCTCTCGCATGTACAGACAGTGATCGACGAAAGCCTCGCTCTCGCCAAACTCTACCCCCAAGCGGACGAACGTCTTGTCTACACCATAGCGGCCTATCACGACACGGGACTGTGCCGCGACCGTGCCACGCATCACCTCGTTTCGGGAGAAATCATAGCGGCAGACGCCAACCTTCTGCAATGGTTCGACAAAGCAGAGATAAAGATTATGCGTGAAGCCGTAGAAGACCACCGGGCATCCACCGACCATGAGCCACGCAGCATCTACGGTAAAATCGTAGCCGAAGCCGACCGCATCATCGACGCTGACATCACCCTGCGCCGTACCGTACAATACGGATTGAAACAAAATCCTACGGCGGACGAAGCATGGCACTACCAACGTTTCTACAAACATCTGATGGAGAAATACGCTTCCGGCGGCTATCTGAAGCTCTGGTTTCCCGACTCAAAGAACGCCGGACGGCTGAAAGAGCTGCAAACCATCATAGCGGATGAGATACGCCTAAGAAGCATTTTTCACCAAATGTTCGAAGAAGAGAAAAGATAAAAGACTATCTTTGCAGCCAATTAGCTGAATAATAATTAAAAAACAAGATATACTTATGGCATTAAAAGCAGGTATAGTGGGACTGCCCAACGTAGGGAAATCCACTCTTTTCAACTGCCTGTCCAGCGCAAAAGCACAGGCGGCAAACTTTCCTTTTTGTACCATCGACGCCCAAATGGGACAGGTATCCGTACCCGACGAGCGACTGACCAAACTCGCCGAAATCGTTCATCCGGGACGTATCGTACCCGCCGTATGCGATATTGTCGATATTGCCGGACTGGTGAAAGGCGCCAGCAAAGGTGAAGGACTGGGTAATCAGTTTCTAGGCAACATCCGCGAGTGCGACGCCATCATCCACGTACTGCGCTGCTTCGACAACGGCAATATCGTACACGTGGACGGTAGCGTAGACCCTGTACGCGACAAGGAAATCATCGATACCGAACTCCAGCTGAAAGACCTTGATACGGTGGAAAACCGCATCAAGCGCGTGGAAAAGATAGCCAAAGTAGGCGGAGACAAAATGGCGAAGGTAGAGTACGAACTCCTGCTCCGCTACAAAGACGCGCTGGAACAAGGACAGAGCGCCCGCACCGTAATACCTCAGAACGACGATGAAGAACAGTGCGCCAAGCAGATGTTCCTGCTCACAACGAAACCGGTGCTCTACGTCTGCAACGTGGACGACACCAGCGCCGCCGACGGCAACCAATACGTAGAGCAAGTGCGCGAAGCCATCAAAGGCGAAGACGCCGAGCTCATCATCATCTCCGCACAGACCGAGGCCGACATTGCCGAACTGGAAACTTACGAAGAAAAGCAAATGTTCCTCGAAGACCTCGGCCTGAAAGAAAGCGGCTGCAACAGACTGATTAAAGCCATCTACAGCCTGCTGAACCTCGAAACGTTCATCACCGCCGGCGAAATGGAAGTAAAAGCATGGACCTATCGCAAAGGCTGGAAAGCCCCGCAATGCGCCGGCGTTATCCACACCGACTTTGAGAAAGGTTTTATCCGCGCGGAAGTCATCAAGTACGAAGACTACATCAAATACGGCAGTGAAGCCGCCGTGCGCGAAGCCGGAAAACTAGGTGTGGAAGGCAAGGAATATGTAGTGCAGGACGGAGACATCATGCACTTCCGATTCAACGTATAAAGACATGAGCCAGACTAATACACTACAAATGACAAATAACAATCTGAAGTACCTCATCGCAGGCACAGGCGGCGTGGGCGGAAGCATTGCAGGTTTCCTCGCATTGGCAGGAAAAGACGTTACTTGCATCGCACGCGGCGAGCACCTTGCCGCTATACGCGAGTACGGCCTGCGGTTACATTCCGACTTAAAAGGCGAGCAAACCCTGAAGATACCCGCTTATACCGCGGAGGAATACGCCGCTCTCGCTTCCTCGTCAGCCGACTGCAAGGCAGACGTTATCTTCGTATGCGTCAAAGGCTATTCCGTAGACTCCATTACGGAACTAATCAAACGCGCCGCACACAAAGATACGGTGGTAATCCCCATTCTGAACGTCTACGGCACAGGGCCTCGCATCCAGCGGCTGGTTCCCGGCGTTACGGTACTGGACGGTTGCATCTACATCGTAGGATTCGTTTCCGGCAAAGGCGAAATCACACAGATGGGAAAAATATTCCGTTTGGTTTACGGAGCCCACAAAGACACCGTTGTTTCCCGTGAAACATTGGAAGCCATTCAACAAGACTTACAGGAAAGCGGCATCAAGGCGGAAATATCTCCCGACATCAACCGCGACACTTTCGTAAAATGGTCTTTCATCTCGGCTATGGCCGTAACCGGCGCTTATTACGACGTGCCTATGGGCGAAGTACAGAAACCCGGAAAAGTACGCGACACCTTCATCGGACTTTCACAGGAAAGCGCCGCACTGGGACGGAAACTGGGCATTGACTTCAAGGAAGACATCGTAGAGTACAACCTCAAGGTCATCGACAAACTTGCCCCCGAAAGCACCGCTTCCATGCAAAAAGACATGGCGCGCGGGCATCAAAGCGAAGTGCAGGGATTACTTTTCGACATGATTACGGCAGCAGAGGAACAGGGAATTGACATCCCCACATACAGAATGGTAGCGGAGAAATTCAAATAATTTTATACCTTCGCTTAATTATCCCATACTGTTTTTATCACTCGGAGCGTAGCGCGGAATCTCCTCTCCTGATGTAAGGGGAAACGGGAGAAAAAGAAAAAAGGTTCTTCGCTGCGCGCTGAATGACAGACAGCCTTGATATAAGCCGAATTTCAACATTTACTTACTAATTTTTACTACTTATGAATATGCTGACTCTCCTCTCCATCAACTGGAATCCCAACCCGGAACTGTTCAACCTTTTCGGCAGCCTTCCAATCCGATATTACGGCCTGTTATGGGTTGTCGGTATCGCTCTTGCCTACGTAATAGTACACCGCCAATACCGCGACCGGAAAATCGACGAAAAGACATTCGAGCCGCTGTTCTTCTACTGCTTCTTCGGCATCCTGATAGGAGCGAGATTAGGACACTGCCTGTTCTATCAGCCGGATTATTACCTGAACCATTTCTGGGAAATGATACTCCCCGTGAAGTTCCTTCCGGACGGCGGCTGGAAATGGACGGGATACGAAGGACTTGCCAGTCACGGCGGTACGCTGGGACTGATTATCGCCCTCTGGATGTACTGCCGCAAAACAAAGATGCACTATATGGACGTGCTGGACATGATAGCCGTGGCCACGCCTATCACCGCCTGCTTCATCCGCCTTGCCACCCTGGGCGTTCGTCTTTGAGCGGGTAGACATGCTGCCCCGCCATCCGGCGCAGCTTTACGAGGCAATCGCTTATTTCATCTTCTTCCTGGGCATGGTCTACCTATACAAGCGCGGGCAGCAGAAGCGGGAGAAAGCTTCCCTACCCTATCACCGCGGCTTCTTCTTCGGCCTTTGCCTGACAGAAATATTCGTATTCCGCTTCTTCATCGAGTTCCTGAAAGAAGACCAGGTGGATTTTGAAAGGACAATGGCGCTGAATATGGGACAATGGCTCAGTATTCCGTTCATACTTATCGGAGTTTACTTCATGTTCTTCTACGGCAAGAAAACGGCAGGAAAATAACATTCCCGCAACACTAAAAAAGTTTCAAGGCATGAAACCGACAGTTCCACCGGGCGAAACACTTTGTTCCCCACAGGGGAACACTTCGTTCCATCCTTTGAAACAGAATCTATATCGCAGGCTACTTTCCTTTGACTATCCGTTTAATGTCATTCAGCTTATTCAACGCTTCGAGCGGTGTCAGGTTGTTGACATCGAGATTCAGTATTTCGTCGCGTATCTGGCATAATATCGGGTCGTCAAGCTGGAAGAAGCTGAGCTGCATACCGCCACGCGTCTCTCCCACCTCGGCCATCGGCTTGCCCGATATACCTTGCTGACGATTATCCGTCTCAAGCTGCTTCAAGATATCGTCGGCGCGTTTCACAATACTTTTGGGCATACCGGCCATTTTGGCTACATGGATACCGAAGGAGTGCTCACTGCCGCCGCGTTCCAATTTGCGCAGGAAAATGACCTTATTGTCGACTTCCTTCACCGACACGTTATAGTTCTTGATACGCTTGAAGGACTTTTCCATCTCATTCAGCTCATGGTAGTGCGTGGCGAAGAGCGTGCGCGCCTTGGCGCGCGGATGTTCGTGGATATACTCCACAATGGCCCACGCAATGGAAATACCGTCGTAAGTAGAAGTACCGCGCCCCAATTCGTCGAAGAGCACCAGACTGCGGGAAGAAAGGTTGTTCAATATGTCCGCCGCCTCGTTCATCTCCACCATAAACGTAGACTCGCCTACGGAGATATTGTCGCTGGCTCCCACACGGGTAAATATCTTGTCCACCAAACCGATATGCGCGCTTTCGGCCGGAACGAAGCTGCCGATTTGCGCCATAAGCGTAATCAAAGCGGTCTGACGGAGCAACGCCGACTTACCCGCCATATTGGGACCGGTGATGACGATTATCTGCTGCGTGCTGCTGTCCAGCATTACATCGTTCGCTATGTACTTCTCGCCTATCGGAAGCTGCTTCTCGATGACCGGATGACGTCCCTGGCGTATTTCCAGCACCTCGTCGTCGGAGATTACGGGACGGATATAATTGTTTTCGCGGGCCGCGGTGGCAAAGGAAAGCAGACAGTCCAGACGCGCTATCTGGTTCGCGTCAATCTGAATGGCGGAAATGAACTCGTTCAGCGATTGTACCAGCTCTGTGTAAAGCTGTGTTTCCAGTACCAGTATTTTGTCCTCAGCGCCGAGTATCTTCTCTTCGTACTCTTTCAATTCCTGCGTAATGTAGCGTTCGGCATTGACCAGCGTCTGCTTGCGAATCCATTCTTGCGGCACTTTATCTTTGTGCACATTGCGCACTTCGATATAGTAACCGAACACATTGTTATAACCTATCTTCAAGCTGGGAATCCCCGTCTGTTCGCTCTCCCGCTGCTGTACCTTCAAAAGATAGTCCTTACCGGAATAAGCTATCTGACGCAACTCGTCCAGCTCGGCATTCACGCCGGATTTTATCACGCCGCCTTTATTGATGAGCAACGGGGGATCGTTGTTGATTTCCTTATCGATGCGGTCACGAATGGCGCGGCAGATGTCCAGTTGCCCGCCAATGTGGTTCAGACTGGCGTTATCGGCATCCATACAGGCTTCCTTAATAGGCTCGATTGCCTGCAAGGCTACTTTCAAGGCAACCACCTCACGAGGAGAGACACGCCCCACGGCTACTTTGGAGATGATACGTTCCAGGTCACCTATCAAATGCAACTGCTCTTCAATCAGTTCCTTGAAGTCGGGTTGGCGGAAGAAATACTCCACTACGTTCAATCGCTCATTAATAGGCTGCACATCTTTCAGGGGGAACACCATCCAGCGCTTCAACAGACGGGCTCCCATCGGACTGATAGTTTTGTCTATCACGTTCAACAGGCTGCTGCCGCCGTCGTTCATACTGCCCATCAGCTCCAGGCTGCGCACCGTAAACTTATCCAGGCGGACGTATTTGTCTTCTTCTATGCGCGCCAGCGAAGTGATATGCCCTATCTGCGTATGCTGCGTCAGAATGAGGTACTGCAAGACAGCCCCCGAAGCAATGATACCGTTCTTGAGGTGTTCCACGCCGAATCCTTTCAAATTCTTTACTTCAAAGTGTTTCAGCAGCTTCTCGCGGGCGGTGGTTTCCGTAAATACCCAGTCTTCCAGCTCGAATGTAAAGAACTTGCTGCCGAAGTTACCCTCAAACATTCCCCGACGGCCACGTTCAAAAAGCACTTCTTTCGGAGCAAAGTTATTCAACAGCTTGTCCACATAGTCGAAAGGCCCTTCGGCGGTCAGGAACTCACCCGTAGAGATGTCCAGAAATGCCACGCCGCAAGCGCCTTTACCGAAGTGAACGGCGGCAAGGAAGTTGTTTTCCCGGTAATTCAGTACGTTGTCGTTAATGGACACGCCCGGTGTTACCAACTCGGTGATACCGCGTTTCACCAGTTTCTTGGTGAGCTTCGGGTCTTCCAGCTGGTCGCAAATGGCTACGCGCTTGCCTGCACGTATCAGCTTGGGCAGATACGTATCGAGCGCATGATGAGGAAAACCGGCCATTTCAATCGTTTTCCCTTTGCCATTGGCACGCTTTGTCAGGGTAATGCCTAAGATTTCAGAAGCTACAATAGCATCGGTGGAATAAGTCTCATAGAAGTCGCCACAACGAAACAGCATGACGGCATCGGGATGTTTCGCCTTCAAGTCAAGGAACTGTTTCATCATCGGGGTAAGGACAATATCTTCGTTCACAGCGGTATCTGTTTAGAGTTTTAATGTAATTTGATTAAGCAGGACAAAGATAATCCTTTTTTAGAAAATACGTATGTAGAGGGTTTAAATCCTTAGTAAGCCTTAACAAAGTGGGTATTTTTGCTAAAACGTGTTATAAAACACACTTTTTTATTTGTTTTATTTGGAGATTTCCCAAAAGTCCGTACCTTTGCAATGTGTTTTTCATAGTATTAGATTTAAGGTTAACAAAGGTTGGAGTACAGCGGTACTCCTTTTTTTATGCCTGTATGTTTCATTTCACACTTGCCAGCATCAAAGTAGCGTCATTGTGATTCAGTTCGTAAACGCTGGTTTCAATATTATCATTGTAAGCATTGTCCTTGGAGTTCCAACGGGCATAGCTCAAAGAAACCTCATCACCCGTATATTCGATATCCAGCTTGAAGTAAGGAACCCACGCTTCTTTTACACTGTCCCATTTGGAAGCTTCTTTGCTGATTACACGATTCTCATTGTCATAGCCATAAGTATAACGCAGGTGACGGAATAAATAACCATCCTCATTACGGAAGATTGTCCGGGCTGTTACCAGTTCGCCGCTCATTTCTTCGTTCTTTACGTAATCCGTAGGATTCATTGCATTCGCAGAGAAGTTTAATACGCTTGCCATTACTACCGCTACCATTACCACTGCCTTAAGAATTACATTTGTCTTCATAATCGTTATGTTTTTATTGTTATTATTAGTTTGAGTTATTCAGGCTTTCTTTGCCGAGCGCCTTCGGCTATATATAGTCAATTGCTGTGCCAAACTTATAAACGACTGATAATCAACGATTATCTAAAACAAAGCTGTGTTCATTTCCGAACAACTGTCCGCGCAAAAGCGAACATTATAAAAAATGCAACTGCCGAAAAATATCTTTCGACAATAGCGTATTCAAAAATAGATTTGAAGTTATCTATTCTTTCGAATAGATAACTTCAACTTTAACTCCTGTGGAGCATTTTATGGCAGGAACCTCGACCGTAGTACATCTTTTATCTTTGTCATAAACATACGATACAGCAGTATTACCGTTCACCTTTACGGATACGGGTGCGGCAGTATCAAATATCCGCAACGTATATGAACGTACAGACGCGCCACCCTTATAATTACCCCGACGTGCAGAAATAATATACTTACCTCTATTTCCATCAGCTATTTGTTTCAGAGCTGTTGTAGAGTACATAGTGGCATAATCACTATTATTTCCACTGTCTTCATATAAAGAACTTTCACCATCAGAACCGGCTACAATATTCAGGATTAGATTATCCGGACGTTCGGTAACATTCATTACAGTAGGAGGGTTGTAGGGTATGATAGCCCCTTGTCTGAAAAAATAGGGTATTTGCTCGTGTGTGAAATTCATAACCTTTTTACACGGTCCCTCAATAAGTTCATTGGTAGATACGCTCCACCATTTTCCTTCAGGAAACCAGATTTCCTTGGCACTGATACCATCAACAGCAGCTTCAGTAATAGGAACTACAAGGATATCATCACCGAAAAAATACTCGTTCTCATAAACATAAGCTTCCTCACTCTCCGGATATTCATAATACAGAGGACGGCAAACAGATATACCGGTATCATAAGCTTTACGGGCCATAGTGTAGAGATAGGGAAAAAGCGAGTAGCGAAGCCGTACCGCCTCAAGCATCGTCGGAAAATTATCAAATTTCCAAATTCGACGTTCTATGCGTGCATCGTTTGTCGCATGCGTACGGAAAATCGGTGTAAACACTCCGAATTGTATCCAACGAAGTACAAGTTCCGGATCATTTACAATACTCTCATCTGTGAATGCATGTCCGCCAAGATCGTGCCCCCAATAGCCATACCCTACATTCGAAGCTGTAGCCGTAAAATAAGGTTGGAAGCCAAGAGTCTGAAAGTTTATAAGAGCATCGCCCGAAAAACCAATCTGATAACGATGGCTGCCCAAGCCTCCCCAACGGTGGAAAATTACAGGTCTGCGGTCTGTACGTTTTCTCACCATATCGTTAAAGAATATATGATTGCACCAGAATGTTTCACTCAATCCGTAAGTATCATTGCTTGTAAGATGTTGCTGCCAGTCAATCCACCAGAAGTCAACTCCCTCACTTTCGTGATTACGGATGATATTTTTAAAGAATGATTTTGTAAAATCCGTATAGTCAATGCTCCAAGAGATATTATCTTTTTTGTCGTTAAGATACTTACCGTTAAGTTCCGAGTTCATTGCCGCGAAATAGACAGGCGATTCATTCTTGTTTATACCGTCGGCAGGATGAAGATTAAGGGCAATCTTAAAATTATTATCATGAATATCCCGGAGCAAGCCCTTAGGATTCGGAATCAGATTGGTATTCCACGACCATCCTGTCCAACCACCTTTATCTCCGGATTGTCCATTTCCTACGTTCCAGTGCCAATCCATATCCAGAATCATTACATCGGCAGGAATCTTATTATCCTTGATTTCAGACATAATCCGGCGGTAGTCATCTGCCGAATAAGCAGAGTATTTGCTATACCAATATCCGAATACATAATCGGGCGGCAATGGTATCTTACCCGCAATTTTAGTGTAGTCGGAAATAGCTTTCTTATAATCATTACCATAACCCAGATAATAGATGTCAAGAGCATCCGTATCGGAGCGTTCCGCCCACCAGTCAAACTCCATATCCGCATTGGGCCGGAGAGCATAAGAACGCCCACCGTCAGAGCGTATGGCAGCCCATGAATCGTCTATGACAGCCCATCCGGAACGTGATATCAATCCGTTCTCCATTTCGGCACGCTTATTATCTCCATTACTTCCGTCAAGAGTGCGGCAGGTACCTTTAAGATTCAACGAATCTGATTTACCGGGATACCACACAGACTCACATCCATTGTTATCGATAGTTATGGTCAGATTTTCAGGAGACGCAGGAGTTGTCACCGGATTTGTACTTTTGCGATATCTCAACCTTACCTTATCGGTAACTATATACAAATACGTATTGTCTTCCCTCTTCCTGAAACGTGGCACCTTCAGTCTACGATTGGTTACGGTAAACGTAGCTTGGTCCTCAAATATACCTTTAGCACTGTATTCAATGCGAATCATCTCCGGTGTAAGAACAGTGAAGCGCGCTTTTCCGCAAATCACCACCGCTTCAGGATTGGCAACCGGATTATTATCGGACGCTGAAGTCTTTGCGGTTGCCAGCATTAGTAGGGCAACCAAACAAATAATTGTTTTCCCCTTTTTAAAATTCAAAAGAAACCCTTGCAACAAGGGTTTCTTTTGAGAAGAAGATTTCTTAAATCCATTCATTGGGCATTCAATGTTTCAATTAAAATATTATTTCAGATTCTTCACTCCTTTCATTGCAGCCTTATCCGTAACTTCCATGATACTGATAGCATAACCGCCACCCGGCGCTGCTTTCATTTTCAATACAGATTTGGCCGACACAATTCCTTTCCGAATGGTATAAGCTTGAGGATTAGTTCGATAATGGGCATCCTTACTGTCTTCATAGACAATGGCAATATACTTCTTATCCTTATCAAGGAAGTCCAACTTCAATGCTGAAATATGACCGTCCTCGTTACTGGTGCAGCCTACAAACCAATTATCCGTTCCCTTAGCCTTACGGGCAACCACAATATAACGTCCCGGTTCGGCTTCAAGATAACGGCTTTCATCCCAATCTACCGCTACATCCTTGATGAACTGAAAAGCATCCATAAAACGTTCGTAATTCTCCGGAAGGTCGGCAGCCATTTGCAAAGGGCTATACATAGTGACATACAATGCCAGTTGACGCGCAAGAGTGGAGTTTACATGAGAATGACTGTTGGGATTCAATTTATTCATATCCATTTCGAAAATACCAGGGGTATAATCCATCGGGCCGCCTTGCAGACGAGTAAACGGAAGCACAGTGGTATGAAAAGGTTTGTTACCGGCAAAAGCCTCGTATTCCGTACCTCTGGCAGACTCATTACCAATCAGGTTTGGATACGTGCGACAAAGTCCCGTAGGACGTACTGCCTCATGGGCATTAACCATGATACGATGCTTCGCAGCTTCAGTCACAGCATACAGATAATGATTATTAAGCCACTGTCCGTAATGATGTTCTCCGCGGGGAATCATATTCCCCACATAACCACTCTTGACCGAGTTATATCCATATTTATTCATCAGCTGATAAGCCGCTTCCATATGCCGTTCGTAGTTACGTACAGAGGATGATGTTTCGTGGTGCATCATCAGTTTCACCCCTTTTGAATGAGCATATTCATTCAGCATTTTAATATCAAAATCGGGATAAGGAGTTTGGAAGTCGAAAACATAATCTTTAGAATTGCCAAACCAATCTTCCCAACCAATATTCCAGCCTTCCACCAATACTTGGTCGAAGCCATGTTCGGCGGCAAAATCAATATACTTCTTTACATTAGCATTGTTAGCCGGATGGACCCCGTTGGGTTTCACCCCGGTATAATCCGTTTCATCGAGTTTCACCGAAGGAATATCCCAAGTATACGCCCATGGCTTTCCACCGGCAATCATTTCCCACCACACACCGATGTACTTCACCGGCTTAATCCAAGAAGTATCTTCATATTTACAAGGCTCATTCAGGTTAAGAATAAGATTCGATGCCAATATCTTCCGTGCGTCGTCACTCACCATCACCGTACGCCAAGGAGTATGGCAAGGACTCTGCATATATGCTTTGTTTCCTACCGCATCCGGAGTCAGCCATGATTCGAATATTAAATTCTTATCATCCAGATTAAGATGCATGCATGAATAATCAACCAACGCAGCCTCGTGCAAATTGATATAAAGTCCTTCGGCCGTTTTCATCTGAAGGGAAGTCTGCACACCGGTAGGCGAGAAAACAGTCTGCGAAGCATTACCGCTGACAGCGCCTTGCAGCAACCCGCGGATTTCGGAAAGTTTAGACTCCGTATAATCATATTCTTGTGTATCATAATCTCCCGGAATCCACCATGCAGTATGGTCACCGCTCATGGCAAACTGCGAATGCTCCTCCCTGACAACGAAATAGACTAAATTCCTCTGCTGAGGGAATTCGTAACGAAAGCCTATCCCATCGTCGTACACGCGGAAACGAAGATTCATAAAACGGCCGGTCGATGTTTGCTTCAGTTCCACCAGCAGTTCGTTATAATGATTACGTATATCCTTATTCTCTCCCCACACCGGTTGCCAAGTTTCATCGAACGAAGATGTAGAGGTATTTACTACTTCAAATCCCTCCTGCAAGCTTTCCTGCCCGTTCAGTTCAAGGCCCAAGGTACTGGGATTGATAACCTGAGATTTCTTGTATTGTAAAGAATAAGAGGGTTTGCCTTTTTCTTGCAGTTCAAAAGAAAGATGGACATTATTGTCCGGAGAAACCTGTTGGTAAACCTTGGTAGCATTCTGCGCTTGCACCGTCAGTGCCATAAACAACGCACAAGTTACCAATACTATCATTTGAAAAGTTTGTTTCATATTCAAAAGTACCTGTTTAAGTAAATAATAAATAAATCTGTATGATTTATCTGAATTCATATCACTAACTGACAGTTTGTATAACCTATGTCTATTCCTTGATTATACCTCCCCGCCCCTTTACTATATGAGCCTTTATTAAAAGGCTTTTAATAGTACAAAAAATATCCTCATTCATAGATTATTCCGTTAATATAGACATGTATTTATGAATGAGGATATAAGTTTTTTATAAAATCCTGAAAACTGTTATTTCACCCTGTTGATTCAGTTGTTGCTGATTATAATTTCTCTGCGGTTAATGTTACATTTTTCAATTCGGAAGTATTCAGAGTGAGTTTATAAGTACCGGTTTGGGCTTCAGTTACTTGCCATTTGTAATCTCTACCATTCTCCTGACGACAATCTACATTCATGTTACTTCCTGTTACAAATGGAGTATTTGCCTCAGGAGCATAATAATCATCATTAGTATTAGTATATTCTATTTTGGAGAGTATTTTAAAGTCACCCTCATGCAAGTTGATTATCAATTCATATTTATCGTTATCTATCTTTGTAAAATAGGGAGCTCTTTTCAAATCATAACCATTGTTTTGATTTTCACCCTCTTCCACTGATAAAACACTTCCAACCAAATAAACAACATCTAACTTTTCCACTTCTACTTTCATAGTTTCCACATTAACAGTGACAGTATATGTACCTTTTTCTTTTATCACCCACTTATTATCACGTTTAATGGATTCATTATCATAATATATCACAGGATATGCATTCATTTCCACATTTAATTCTACTTTTTTATTAGTTGTTCCATTCATATTAGGCATTAATTGTACATCTCCAATAATACTTTGTTGAAGGAGAGCAAATTTCATTTCTTGGTTATCATCTTTTACATTTCCTGTCCAAGTAAAGGTTTTCCCATCTTCGCTTTTCATCATTTCATACGGCCGTCCCCAATCCGTGAAACCACTTGCCAAGTATAATCTATCAAATTTCAATGTTCCAGGAACTATTATATTATCATCACTTATATCACCATCGTCCCAATTCTTAATGCTTACTCCTGTAATACTTACATTTATATTTCCTGAAGGAGTTGTTTCAAATTTAACTTTATAAGTATACTTCTTACCAGCTTCAAATGTAGTACTGTTACTAATCGTCGCATTAAATATTTTTTCATTCAATTGAAATGTCAATTTACGATCTTCTGCACTATTGTTTTCTTCATTGGGTAACACAATAGCTTCTGTAAAACGATAATTACTCAAATTCCAATATTTCATAACTATGTCTTTTTTTTCACTCCCATCAGCAGTCAACAACTTATCATTCAAAATATCATACTGAATATCAGTATATTGATTGCCTATTGCAGCATATATACCATCGGTATTGACATCACCTTCTATTTCAAAAAAAAGTTTAGTCAAACGGTGTTTAAATCCAAGATTAATAATAGGAGTACTTTTACTTGCACCTTCTGCTTTTGCTGACATTAAATCTATACGTGGCTGCTCATCCTGATTAGCTAAATCCAACGATAATTTATTTTCAACTACATTTCCTTGCGGATAATAAGCCACTACATTCACAACATCATCACTTTCGGGAAAATAAGCCGTATTAGTTTCCCCGTCAGGAGAAAAATTACCATTGTTCTTATCAATTACTACATAACGATAATTACTTACATCACCTACTATGCTATTTTCTGCACTTACCATATACACACCGATAGCGTCCTTCTCATCCCAATGGTCATCTGCCGCACGTGTCATCAGCATATTGATATCACCATTTATTTGCAGTGGTACCCGTCTGCTATCCATTACCTGTTCGTCTATTTCATTGTTGCAACCTGCCATCATCAAAGCAGCCAGCATAACAAAACATGTATTCTTTTTCATTGCTTAAGTCTTTAAAGTTCTTAATTATTTTAACCAATCTAAATCTCCTTTTTCTTCCACAATCCAATTTATGACATTACCGTTGAACCCACCTCTTCCTTCTATATCCAACGGCGTATTACCGCCTTCGTCAAGTTTAGACAATACTTCAGTAAGGTCGGTAGTTATTGTCTCAGTTGTTTCATCTTCTTTGGTTATCTCCACCGTCATTATCTGCCGCTGGGCTTTTTCTTGAGATACCCCCAATAGACGCACAGTGCCTTTGAGCCGCATACTTGCCTCACCTTCTGCTACCGGTGACGCAGTAAAACTGACAGAAGCTTTAGCCACACTCAGCAGTTCACCGGTAGTTAGGTCTATACTCGAAACTACATTATCCAACATACCTGTCACCGATTTAATACTCTCCACATCGGTATCCATTGTTATATTAACTTGACGTGTACGCTGTTGCATCTTTACAGTCAGCCGCAATGTATCTCCTGTCAAAGCAAGTAGTTCATCCTGTACTAAATCCTCCGAAACAGAAAATAAATCATCGGGATTACCTGTAACGACAGAACTTCCCTCACTCCTTGTAGCGGCCGTATTCAGGGTAGCTATATTACCGTTAACACTAACTCCTTGCGGTTCATTATACGCCACCATGCCATAATCACTTGTGGAGAGCAATAAAAAACTATTTACATTACCGGTTACTTCCTGTGTCTCATTGCCTATACGCACCATATATTTCGCCGGTGCTGCCGAAGAACATTCCGACCAATCTGCCGTAAGTTTTACCACAGTCCGCGCTTTCTTCATCGGTGCCGGTAATTCGTCTTCGGCACAACTGCCCATCACGCATAGTCCTGCCAAGAGAAGTAAAGCATTGAATTTACATAATCCTATTCGTTTCATTTTTCAATAAATATTAGTTGGTAAACTTTTCATTTTCCTTAATTCTGCTTTATCTTGCACTTCTATCAAACTGATGGCATAGCCTCCACCCGAAGCCGCCCTAAGTTTCAGTTTGGTTTCGGAAGTAGCAATCCCTTTGCGAATAACATAAGCCTGCGGATTTTTCTTCCAATCGGCATCTTTTGCATCGGCATAAACAGTAGCGATATACTTCTTACCGGGAATCAAAAAATCAAGTTTAAGATTGGATACATGCTCATTCTCATCGGCCGTACAGCCTACAAACCAATTATTTGTACCTTTGGCACGTCGTGCTACAGTGATATAATCACCCGGTTCGGCTTCCAAATACCTGCTTTCATCCCAATCTACCGCCACATCCTTGATAAACTGGAATGCATCTATAAAACGTTCGTAATTCTCAGGCAAATCCGCAGCCATTTGGAGCGGACTATACATAGTACAATACAAAGCCAATTGACGGGCCAGTGTAGTACGTGCCTGCTGATCCTTTTTATAACCGTTCTCGTAATAACTCAAATCTCCCTGAAAGATACCCGGAGTATAATCCATCGGTCCGCCCATTAAACGGGTAAAAGGTAAAATAGTAGTGTGATCCACCGGATTACCGCCCATTGATTCAAATTCGGTTCCACGGGCAGATTCCTGCGCCAACCAGTTTGGATAAGTACGGCACAACCCTGTAGGACGTACAGCTTCGTGACTGTTTACCATAATATTAAAATCCGCTGCGCGCTTTGCCACATGTATATAATGATTATTCATCCATTGCGAAGCATGATATTCGCAACGCGGAATTATAGGGCCTACATAACCCGTTTTTACTGCATTATAACCATGATTCACCATAAATTTGAAAGCATCATCCAATTGTCGTTCATAATCAGCGGCATTGGCAGACGTTTCATGATGCATCATTACACGCACCCCCTTTTCATGGGCATACCGTTGCAATTCATCTACATCGAAATCCGGATAGGGAGAAGTAAAACTAAACTGGCGATTTTTAGTATAAGCCGTCCAGTCTTCCCAACCTTCGTTCCATCCCTCCACCAATACGGCGGCAAAACCATGTTTGGCAGCAAAGTCAATATATCTTTTTACATTATCGGTATTGGCCGCATGACGCCCATTAGGAGTCAGTTTGCTATAATCGGTCACTCCCGGTTTTGCACGATTATAACTGCTGTATGCCCAATCTTTCCCTGTCCCGATAAACATCTCCCACCATACACCGATATATTTCATCGGCTTAATCCAAGATGTATCTGCATATCCGCAAGGCTCATTCAGATTCAGAATCAGCTTACTGGCAAGGATATTCCTTGCGTCATCACTTACTACCACTGTGCGCCAAGGCGAGAAGCAAGGGGTTTGCAAGAAACCTTTATCACCGTTTTTATCCGGTACCAAGCAGGCAGTCAAACAAAAAGACTTATCATTTACATTCAATTCCATAGCTGCGTAATCCACCAAAGCAGCTTCATGGATATTAATGTACAATCCGTTACTCCCTTTCAGCATCAGAGGCGTCTGTATTATCAAATCACCCGCCGATTTCGCTTCATACGACTTCATGGCCACGGATTGTTTAGGCATCTCTTCACGTATCTGAGAAAGAGGAGCTGTGGTGTAGGTAAACTCATTGGTGTCATAATCACCCGGCATACAAAAAGCCGTATAATCATGCGCCAAATTGAACTGAGTCAGTTCCTCATTGATAACGAACTTATTCAAAGTAGGTTGTTCGGGAAACTCATAACGAAATCCCAAACCATCATTAAAGAGACGAAAACGTATATTCAACGTGCGCCCGCTGAAACCTTGTTCCAAGGTAAGCAGCATTTCGTTATAATGGTTACGGATAAGCGATTGCTCACCCCATACCGGTTTCCACGATTCGTCCAATGAATCCGTCTGTACCGATTTCACACTGAAATCGTTCATTAATCCACGTTCATATTTAATATCCAATCCGAGACGACTCGGTGCAAGCACAGCTTTACCTTTGTAAGAAAGCTCGTAATAGGGAATTCCCCTTTCTACTCCTGTCTTCAGTAATAAATTACCGTCCGGTGAGGAAAGATTCTGCGCTTTCCCCACTGCTGCCAGAAGTAGAAATAACACTATATTAATTGTATTTTTCATATTTCTCTATCTATTCATAAGTGAGACAATCAGAGTTTGGTCAACCTCACAATCTTGCAGGCATGCGCCTCAAGTTCCACATTCAAGTTATCAGCTTCTCCTTCATCTGCATGTTTCCACAAGTCACGCACTTTCATCTTACCCTCAATACCTAAATCGGAGAATTTCACCGAACGAAACTGCTTGGAATCTTCGCGATTGAACAGGCCTATCACCCAGTCACCGTTTGTCATCTGTCCATACCATATCTGACTGTTCGTACTATTTAAAACATCGGATAAAGGTTTACCGGCAAAACCATCCTTATTCAAAGCCAGCATTTCTTCGTTCTGGCAAAACTTCAAATCTGAATTGGCAAAACTATCTCCCGGCACATCGGCAATCGCTACCGGACCACCCGCCATGAGTTGCAGAGAAATGACACTTTCCTTTTCCGCATCGGAACCGAATGTATTCAAGCGGATAAAGTCACCGTCCATAATCATTTTACCACGTCCGGAGTATTTAGACCAGTGCGTAAAGCCATCGAACATATTGCCACAACTGGGCCAATCTTCAAATACTTTGCCGCGATCGGAATTAGACACATGATGCCAGCCACCGCTCCACGTATCACCAACGATACGCGCCATATTACCATACTCGCGCTCCAGAGCCGCGTCCTCATGCATATTGGGCATTACCAACGAAGTAAATACACCGTATTTCTTTGCAGCCTTACAAATATATTGCAGAGCAAGCTTATAATTCTCTCGTCCGTACCCTTTACCTTTTATGGCATTCATACCGCGGTCGTATCCGTTTTCATAATAACAAAGAAAGTCCATACGGATAAAGTCCACACCAAGATTCTTATAATATTTAAAGAAGCCATCGATGTACTCCTCAGCGCCTTTATGACTTGCTACTACCCACCAGAAGCCATCGTCGGCATCAGGATAAAGTACATTATCTTCACCTTGCTTATAACGCAAATCCTTGAAAGTAATATTATCAGTACCCTCTATAATGGTTTCTTCCGGACCATGTATCCACAAAGGATTGTCATAGACACCCAATTTCAGTCCCTTAGCCTTGCACATTTCCGAAAGTTTCTTCAGTTTTACCGATCCGTATTTCGTCATATATCCCGTAGGATCGGGCTCGGAAGTACCATCCATCGCCATAAAACCATCCGTACAAATCATATTGTAACCATAAGGAAGCAGATTTTCCGCCACATAGTCGATTATATTCTGCCAGGAACCTTCAGACATATCAATAGCCTGTCCTTGCCCACCGGCATTGACCAATTCTTCATTTCTGCGCTCCAATTTCCAACAGTATTCATAGACACTCCAATAGAGAGGGGCGTTATAAGTATGTATTCCTTCCGTATCAGCGTCATCACCGGGAGTTATCACGGGATCATCGGGAATCATATCCGGTGTCCAACCTGTACCCTTATCCTCGCATCCTCCGAAAAAGAATGTCAATGCCATCAAAAACAGTTTCATATTCAAATTCTTTATCATATCATTATTTTTACCTGAATTTCTCAAACAAGACAATACTTGTTTTATTATACTTTCATTATTACTCAGATTTTGTCAGCCGTACAATCTTGCAAGAACGCCCGGGAATCTTATAACTCAAAGAAGCTTCAGCTTCCCCCTCATCCTGATGTTTCCACAAATCACGCACTTTTACTTTGCCCTCAATACCTATTTCAGAAAAATCGAGTGTACGGTCATATTCATTATCTTCTTTATTGAAAAAACCTACGATATAGTCTCCGTCGGACATCTGTCCGTACCATATTTGATTTTTTGCATTCCACAAATCATCCGACAAAGGTTTTCCTACAAATCCGTCTTTGTTCAAAGCCAGCAATTCTTCATTCTGATAAAACTTTAAATCACCGCTGACAATCGTATTATACTGATCGGCTACGGCAATCGGACCACCCGCCATCAGTTGCAAAGAAATCACGCTCTGTTTTTCACCTTCCGTATCAAATGTATTCAAACGGGTAAAATCAGCATCCAGCACTACCTTTCCCCTTCCCGCAATGTGCGACCAACTGATAAGGCCGGTAAACATATTAGAGGTAGACGGCCATCCATTGGGATTGAACCATGTAGGGCCATTGCTTGCAAAGTGTTGCCACCCGCCTTTCATTGTATCGGCATCTACCCGAATCATATTACCATATTTCTTCTCCAACTCCGCATCATTTTTCAGATTAGGCATCACAAGCGAAGTGAATACCTGATACTTTGTGGCGGCCTCGGAAATATACTTCAGCGCGAGTTCGTATTCTTCACGTCCATATCCTCTACCGGGCATTCCGCCGGCACCATCTGCCGTTTCAAACAGACAGAGGAAGTCCATACGGATAAACTCTACTCCTATTTTCTTATAATATTTAAAAAAGCCATCAATAAACTCCTTAGCACCTTTATGGCTGGGAACTATCCAAGTAAAGACATCCCCTTTATCCGGATAAAGAACATCATCTTTGGCGGAATTGTACACTAAACTCCCCACTGTAATACCTTCCGTACCTTTTACTACCGTTTCATACGAACAGTGTACCCATAACGGATTATCATAAACACCCAGTTTCAAACCTTTGGCCTTACATTTAGCTACTAAATCCGTCAGTTTTATACCGGCATAATGGGTCATATACCCACCCGGATCAATACTGGGATCGTTTGTCATTGACATAAAGCCGTCCGTACAAATCATACCGTAACCATAAGGCAGAAGATTCTCCGATACCCAATCAATATTCGCATCCCAAGTCACTTCAGGCATATTCGTATTACTACCGGCCTGTTCGGCTACCCAGGCATACTCATATACACTCCAATATAAAGGAGCGTTCAAACTGATAGGTGCATATATCTGTTCATCGTCATCATCATCATCAGACGGCAAATTCTCGTCAGGAATCATATCAGGCGTCCATCCGGTTCCTTCATCTTGGCATCCCCCAAAAAGGGATGCCACAATCAATAAAAATTGTATAATAAATATTTTTATCATAATTACCTGGTATTACGGTAGTTTTTCAAATTTAACTGTCATATCTATCACATTCAGAGATATCTTATATTTCCCGGCTTCATCCACTCTCCACTTATAGTCGTTCTCATCTGTATTATCAGGATAATTTTTACGTACCATTTTCAGCGCATTGGTAACTGAAGTACCATTTACCTCAGGCATCAAATAATCACACTCAAAACCTTCAGTATTACTCAGGGGAAATTTTATTTCTCCTGAGTCGAGATGTCCTTCCCATACAAACGTACCTTCCTTTTCATCCGGATTATACAGGAAAGCTATTTTAAATGGTGTATTCCATTTGGTTACAGTAGCGTCACCCATCATCCAAACAGCTTTAATAGGGAGATTATCAGGTATTTCTATTTTCGGTTTCTTTTCAAATGTTATTTCCATCAGATAAGTATCCAAAATTATTTTATAACTGCCTGCCTGAGATTCCGTAATTTTCCATTGATAATCATGAGTTCCTACTTTTTCTTTCTCTACATACTCCATAGTATTATCACCGCCAGGCTCTGTATCATGCGTCTTCGGCATCAGATAAGGTATATTCCAATCCTCACGTAATTCCAACGGAAACTTTAAATGTCCTCCATATAAATCCCCTTCATAAACAAACTGTATATTATTAATTTTCATCAATCCAACCGCATTCATAATAGTCCAACCTGCCGGAGTAGCATCACCTATCGCCCAAACTTTTTCATATTTATTTTCCGGATATTCACTTGCAATAGTTAATTTCTCCACATCGACAGTAATGAAATAATACCCTTCCGTATCTATGTGGAACAATGTTTCCGTACCATCATCCGTTTCATTATAAACCAATGTATTGTTATCGGCGCCTCTTGTATAAGAAGGTGTCAGACTTGTCCGGCTCTTTATGAACTTAAAGTCACCTTGTTTCAAATGTCCGCCCCATTCATATTTTTGTTCGGAAAGCACCTCGTTCATTTTAAGCGCTTTAGTTGCATCCATCCCTTCAACGGCGCTACCTACAATGAAAAGATCTCTCGCTGCAATATAATAACCTGTCACCGAAAACTGCACCTTGGATATTTCCGGTTTCATATATACACTGCCTCCTGAAACTTCAGCTATGATTTCTGCCTCTAACATGGCGGTTTCTCCCGCTGTTACCTTCCACCCGTTCAATAAAGCGTTCATCTCCTTGTGCGTATAACTGATACTTTGTACACCTTCCGGAATTTCTACTTTTGCGATGGAAGTCTCAAAGTTATTATCGGCCATATCCATCTTAAAATAATATGTGAGTTTCGTTCCTTCTCCTCGATTGGCAGCACTTCCCCATGTAAAGGATATTGCTTCTTCATTACCCAAATCCTGATTCAATACCACATCACTCGAAGAAACTTTCAGTCCCATCGTGTCTTGTGGGGAATCCAAAGTTATCCGTTCCGTTTCATCTTGACAGCCCATAATTACAAAGGGTAATGTCATTAGAATATTTTTTATCGTATTCTTCATAATAATCAATTGCATTTTTAACCGTTAATTCCAATAAGGGCTTTGAACAAGTTTATCATTCTTATCTATTTCCGACTGATGGATAGGGAACCAATAATAGGCTTTCTTGTATACCCGTTTCAGATAAGGCGTACGTACATAGAAAGAAGAATTATCTTTTCCGCTGAAATTCATTCCGTAGAAATCACCGTTCAATACATTTTCCGCTTCTTTCCAACGGCGAAGATCATCATAACGGATTCCTTCACAGCTCAATTCCACACGACGTTCGGCACGAATCAACTTGCGCATTTCCGCTTGGTCATTCAAATCAACATGAATAAAATTATCATCCGTAGCACCCGTGGTATACTGACGAATGCCCGCACGTTCACGGATTTTATTCAGATAGACCAAAATGTCTCCATTACCCGGATCGGATTCGTTCAATGCTTCCGCATAATTCAGATAAGCCTCGCCCAAGCGATAGACAATACCCGGACGATACTTATAAGTACCCTGTTTTACATTTAAGTCCGGAGAGATTTTTTTACGTATCAAATAACCGTTTTGCGGAGCATCATGGGTATGCGGATTGTCGGCGCTTCCATTGAAAAAATTAAATACACGCTTTTCCTGTGTGAAATAAGAGTTATTATAGCTCACCGTAATATAGAAACGAGGCTCACGATGACAATACATATTATAAGTATTTTTCTTGCTTATCGCTCCTCCGTTCACTTCCGTATCCCACACTGTATTATCACGAGTTTCATCAGAAACAGAATAACCTGTTTCCACATATTCGGAATTATCATCATTGATAGGCAGACCGTTTTCCATAAAGAATGCATCCACCAACGACTGCGTAACGCCTAAGCCGCCGCTACCGCCACTG